>ERZ1023822.109-NODE-109-length-30309-cov-13.957923_pt1 | contig 30309 bp, 37 predicted proteins | sample MGYA00380379_ERZ1023822 | MGnify/ENA primary metagenome ERZ1023822 (study PRJEB33179, sample SAMN07448988) | human gut metagenome | biome: Human-gut; feature: Human associated habitat; material: Faeces | host: Homo sapiens | place: India: Bhopal | collected... | reverse complement strand
GACGAGAAAAGAAATTCATACGGGTCGTGGTGTCTTTGCGCATGGAAGCACGTGTCCCTTCTGAACTATAATCAAAATTACGAGCATTGCGGATAGACATTGACGAGGCTACTTCTACAGAATCCTGATTGGCACCCATGTAAGTGAATGTCCAGCCCTCTGTGCGGAGCTTTTCTACAAGAGATTTGATACTTCCTCCATCGTACTCCTTGGAGGCGTTTTCCATACCATCTGTGATGATGGTTACAACAACGGTTACATCATCCATATCTTTGACATGATTGCGCATGGCTGTGATTGTGAATCCCATGGCATCATAAAGTGGAGTGCAGCAGCAAGGAGTATAATCCTCCATTGTCAAGGAATGCGCTTTGGCAACAGGTACTCTGTCAAACACCTTTCGCATCTCGCAACTACAGAATGTTACCAATGACACGAAATGCTCTTGGGTATCGGCAAATTTCTCTTGCGCCTTCTTGATTCCTGCCAGAGTCTCGTTGAAACCATCAACGGCAGCCTTGCGAATACATTCCATCGAACCGCTGCGGTCGAGGATTATCACATTGAAGACCTGAGTCTTCTGATTGGTTGGTTTATTCTCCATTTTGTATAATATATAGTTGTTTTTGTGTTATTGTTATTCTTCAATCTCTCTCATTGCTTTGTAAAAAACAGAACGTATTTGAGCGATGATGTCTAATGAATGTTCAAACTGTGAATAGAGACACTCCTCATCACAATAATAGAACTCGCAACTGGCTGTTACACTTTTCAACGTCTTGTCTATAAAGACCTTTGCCAAGGTTACATCTCGTGTCAGTTTGTTGCACACGGTGAGCGTCTTGATTTCTTCTCCCTCATTCATATCGTAAAACTGAGGAAGCATGACCACCAGATATTTGGATTTCTCTTGTTGGGTTCCAAGTACATAGATAGTCTTCATCTGACAGCAAAACACTATGTCGCCATCATCATCCACCTTAGGCTTGTAGCCCATGACTTCAAGCGTGGATTTTACCAAGTCTCTTTTCTTCATAATATTGCCCTCCATCTATCATTCATTACTTCCGTCAGTTGTTGACTCGCAACCTTCCGTATCATCATCGGATGAAGTTTCAATCTCGCGCAATGTGTTACGAGCGAATACCAGTCCTGCCTCCAATTGGTAAATCATACGAGGTATGATTGTTTCAAGATCCTCCCCTCCGAATAGTTCACGCTCATAAAAGAGCCACATACCGCCACCTAAAGTATATGCCTTTACATATTTTAATGTTGAGTTTATCTTTTCCTCTAAGATACAGTATTGAGCGGCATTGTTCTCGTCATAGTCATGAAAACCAGGAAGAGCAATGGACAGGAAATTCTCGTCATTCTCATTGTACATATAGAGAAAGCGTATACCCTCATAGTCAAATACATACCCCATGCCATCTGCATCCTCCAACTTAAAACCAAGGTTGGCAAATGCTTCTAAGATTTTTTCTTTCATAATCGTCTGTTTTTAATGTTTTACAATTTTATCTGAAACCGATGCTGACGTGCTTACAACCTTCGTCTTTAGGAGAGAACTCGCTGCGTAAACGCTCATATTCACGTATGTCACGGTTGTTTACCGATGGGCTACGCCTTGCGATAATCTCCTCAAGTTGCGTTTGCGTAATTTGACGCAGTTTTCCGTCTCGGCAGTTTATGGCTTCATTGAACTTCTTACGTGCCGCTGATTTAACGATGTAGGTAATATCACTGCAATTATAGCCTTCCGTCAGGTTGGCAAGCCGTTCGGTGTCTATAGTTTCGTCTTGCGGTAATTTCGACAGCTCCAATGAGAACAGGCTCATACGTGCATCCTTATCTGGCATATCCACATATATAAGTTCGTCTATGCGTCCTGTTCTTAGCACAGCTCTGTCAATACGTTCTGGGTGATTTGTAGCAGCAAGCACATAAACGCCTTTGTCAGAAGCATTGTTGAGCATGCAAAGGAACTCGTTCACCTCACTGTCATAATGCTGATTGGCTTCATCTCCTGTTCGCCGAGGCACCATAGCATCAAATTCATCAAAGAAGAGTAAGGTAGGAGCATTTTTCTCGGCATCTTTGAACACTTCGCCTATTTTCTGCTGTGTACCATGTACCCATGTGCAAGCTAAATCATCAGGTACCACCTTTATGAAGTGAATCCCGACCTCTTCTGCCATTTTCTCTGCAAAGAACGACTTGCCACATCCTGCCGGACCATAGAAGAGCATGGATGGAGGACGGATGCCGTAAACATCTGCCAGTTCTCTATTCTGGAGAACATTGACAAATTCTTCTCTCACCATCTGTTTCAATTTGTCCATTCCTGCGACATCATTGAAACCATGCCCTTGCTTCCTAATCATTGTTTTCTGGGCATGTTGAACGGATGCGTCTGTTGTTTTTGCTTCTTTATCGTCTGTCGTCATAGGATGCTGTCCGTTGATGCGACGGAACCATTCTTTTTCAGTCTTTGAAGTTTCCATCTGTCTGTCCTCCATTTATTTTGTTATACCTTTGTATTTCTATGTATAAGGAGAGTGGAAAGTAACCTCCATCTATCACTGACTGAAAATAAAAATCCCCTCAACTCATTTGAATATGTATCAATTGATGTTGAGGGGATGGAGGATAGTCTTTGTTGTCCTGTCAATCTTTTCACCGATAACTAATCCCTTACCAATGTCCGCTTCCATTGTTCTACGAGACGTTTGCATCCTTCTTCTATGTGGTGTGCAACACGTTCGTACACAGCTGCCGACTGCCAATGAGGATCTTCCACAGGCTCGTCTATATTGAATGCCATCTTATTGAATAGCCCAACTCTATCCCAATGGTTATAATCCAGTTCTTTGGTGATTGCGTTACGATGATGCCCTTCAAAGACGATAATACAGTCTGCATCCATCAGGCTCTCATGAGTCATGTGCGTCGTGGTACCTAATAGACTATAGCCCATTCGTCGTGCCATCTCTACCATGATCGTATCACGAGGATTCTTGCCCCAATCCAATGTTCCAAGTGAGAAGGTTTCAATTTCTTTCATACCCTCCTTGTCCAAAAGTGCTTTTGTCACACACTCAGCAAATGGTGAACGGCAGGCATTACCTGTGCATACAAAGCAGACTTTATACGTGTTGAATTTGTTCATATAATATTGAAAGTTTTGGGCATCTTCACGCCACCATTACTGTATGTTATCATAATTATAGTCTTTATAGTTGTTTGTGTATTCCCTTATGATTTTACAATTTTGTTCTCCTTGTTCTTACCAATATGCCACCCATTGCACCATGCACACTTATATACGGAGAAGTGTACGCCATGTTTCTTACCCATCGCTTCAGCTGCACGTAATGCAACTTTCTTTGTGGGGTAGGAAATCTTTGGCTTACCCGTGCGTCGGGATATATGGCTGTATCGGCTGAATATACCAAAAGCATTGTGTGTGACGAAAATATTACGCCAAGCCCCTTTTCTCGTTAACTGATTCCAAACAGCTAATATGCAATTTCTTATGTCCATAAATGTATTTTTAGAGATAGTAGAAATTCCCATAGTTGAATGCAGACAATGGGGTATTTTCTTCATCCATAGCCTTCATCCTTTCTGGTATTTCATGAAATGACGTATTCTCATCAAGCAATTGGCGCAATTTTAGAAACATCGTTCGATTGGATGTCGCTATCTCTTCTTGCGTTGCTATGATGCCATACTCATCCGCTTCATGTTGCTCAGAGATTATCATGCCAGAAAATAAGCCATGTATGCCTTCTGCTTGTGCGAACAAATTAGCGTGGCACCATATCCCGACAAGGTTACTGCCGTGCTTGCGTAGATAAAAAGCATGTGGGTGTCCTACAATTATCTTGTCAAACTCATTCTTTGTGTCATCTTCACGATAGTAGAGACCCTTGTCTGACCCATGTCCGAGCAACAGGATTCTATTGGTAGTAGATGTATGATGCAATAGATGCCCGATTTCACGATTAGAACAATCTTCTGTCACAACTTGTGCTCCAAGTCCTTTGTAAAGAACTTGGAGTATAGTTGTTGTTCTATCTTCTGGATGAATCACTAACATAGTTCAATTTCATTTTTATACCTTTCCCATTCAATATTTCACCTCTCACATCGTCTGTTTTACAGAGATATAAGTCATATCCAATGGCTGTAATATCACGGTATCTTGGAGGAGTGATAATCTTTCCACTTGATGACATCAACCCGAACCAGCCAACTTCTGCCTCATACAACTTACAACTTGCTGTCTTTTGACAAATCGTAGGTTCTGCTTCCGCCGTCTCACCTGTCAGTTTCCCCTCATCGTCATAATTCTCTGCTGTCGTATAGCGTATTTCGTCTGTGTTATACAATATTCCGTCAACGGTACTTATAACTTCTGACATGCTTTTCTATACCACCAACAGAGCTTTGGCGGATATCGGAAAGGGGTTGCGTATAAACTTCTCTAAACATGTCGCTTAATTTTGATTAGTTACTTATAATCGGATGGATAAAAGCGGCTATAGATTTTGTACTTGTAACAGATGTTGTCTATGCAGCCATATATTGCAGTTCCAACCAACAGTAACATCAGTGTCGCAAAACTTCCACCTACCACACGACGGATAAATTTCCCATACCTTGATTCGTCACGCATTCCAAGGATTGTCGTAAACCATTCTGCCGTAGCAGCAATAATGCCTGTCAATCCTTTCCAGAACAGGACTATCGCTCTTTTAATCGTTATCTTCTTTGTCTCCATGTTTATATGATTTTTGTATCACTAACTTTATCTATGAACATAGAGAGGAATAAACAAACATTTCTATCATTGACTCACTTGAAGATATTTAAGCACGCTGTCCCAATCAGGAAAGTCTTCACTTCCAAAGCGAAGCCATTCTCCCTTGAAGCCACTTGTTCCATGTTTTCCTCTATCGTCAATGATATAGTCGCCTCTGAGCAAATTCTTGTGGTGCGAGAGAATGAGACGTTTGCAATAGTACTTATCTAGATATCGGTTTACCCATTCCACTTTATCTGACCATGTGGTTGGATTGCTCCAAGGAGAGGTGGAGAGGATATAAACGTCATACTTGCCACTTTGCTGTAAGGCAGACATTGCTTCGACTGCACCTTTAATCGGTGTTAAATAAGAAACGATGTTTGGCACTTCATTATATCTTCCAGCATACTCCTTGCGAAGCTCATCGCCAATTAGTTCCAATCCTGCATGAAAATCCATCAGCACTCCGCCCATGTCAACATAGACTATCTTTTTCTTCGTTGTTTTCTCTTGTTCCAAGTCTTCATGTTCATATGTGACAGACTTCTCGATAAGTTCTTGTGTCTTATCCCGCTTGTCATAGTTGTCACGTAACTCAGTCAAGATTCCACACAGTTCCGTTGGTGTCAATATAGTCTTGTATGAATTGTTCTCACCTGTTAAATGTGCCAACAACATTCCCCTTGTCTGCATCAATGCAGTACGGAATCGTTCGCTTTGCTCAAACATGGCTTTATAAGCACGATGAATCAAATCTTGGTATTTATCGCTTTGTCTGTCAATAGCCTGTCCTTTCCACCATACTATTTGGTCTGTCTGCCACGATGTTACGCTCATCTTTCTGGCATTACCACCTTTCATGCTGCATATCTGACGCTGCTTATTGATGTCTTGTCTCTTCAACGATTGAAGAAATCCCTCCATGCTGCCACATATCATGCCGTCGAAACGAAAACTGTTGCTGCACAGGTTGCTCAATACGTTTGAAGGATAAGCACCGTTTGAACGTATATCCAAAGTGTTAGTCTCAGGATTATACATATCTTTCAACTCATGCCCATTGCGTGAAGTTGCCTTATAATTCTCTTCTAACATACAATTTAACTTCTTTCAAAACACACTTTACAGTTACACATCTTTCTTCGTCAAATTCCCATTATTCAAAATTTTATTGCCAAATTTTTCCTCAAACTCTGTAACGACATTCTTAAAATGCGGAGTCAAGCGATTGAAGGCTTCTTTGTACATTTCTTCTGGTACTCCAAAGTAAGCCTCGGCAATAGAGCCAGTTATACAGGCAAGAGTGTCACTGTCACCACCAATGCTTACAGCATTACGTATGCAGTCCTCAAAGTCGTTGCCATCAAGGAATGCTACGATAGCTTGTGGAACTGTGTCTTGGCAGATTCCTCCCCATTTATACGTATCACGAATCTCGTCACAGGTGAAGTTCAGGTTATAACCAAAACGTGTAGATATTTCGCTCCTTATCTTTTCTTTGCCAAACCCTTTCCTGCCTAAAAGAACACAAATCGCTGTAGCCTGTGCGCCCTTAATACCTTCAGGGTGATTATGGGTACTCTCTGCCGAGTGTTTTGCATATTCAAGGACATCCTCGATGGTATTAAAAGCCCATCCTACAGGTCCGACACGCATTGCACTACCATTACCACAACTTGTATATGGTTCAAAATTTCCATTTTCAGCTTGCCATAGCCATTTCTGGAAGCCACTACCATATCCTCCCAAAGGATGTGGATAGTTTGCCCCATACCTATAATAATACATACCGCTGTCACTTTTGCTTGCACCTTCGAGAATCCATTTTGCTGTAGCGATTGTCAATATACTATTATCTGTATAGCCAGACCTATCCGAGAACAACGAGAAATCCTTTGTCTTTATATTGTGGAATTCATATATACTTCCCACAATGTCCCCTATAATACTTCCTATCATAATTTTTATTTGATTACATTATTTGAACATGAACATTCTATATCAGGCTATTTTAACGACTCAATATATCTTTTGATTTTTGGGTGGTTAATAGGATAGATATGAGACGAATAATGAATGGCATGATCATTTATGCCTATTTTCTTTTCTTCTCCTGTCTTGGTATTTCTCGACAACCATGATATGAATTTTGAACCGTCGGAATATTCCTCAACCTCTGGTTCACTAATTACCTCCCATATTATAACTACCCCCAGTCGTGATATAGAGCCATATACCTCTGCAAATATGGCACCTATATGAATGTCCATAATGCCATAAACTGTCTTTACTTCCATTTTTCTTATAAATTCTCGTATTTCCTCAATATTTCCTTGACATCATTCATCGGCTGGAATGGAACTATAATCTCCAAGTCCTTGTTGATGATGCAATATATCTTTTCTTCGTCATTGTCTTCCATGCCGAAACCATCTTCGTCAGCAAAGTATCGTCCATCGGGATATACTGTCCAACAGATTGCGCAAACGCCATTTCGGAAATTATCATATCTGCCAAACCAATATCGAACCCATTTGCAACCATTGAAGTCAGGACACCCCTTATTGGTCGCATCAAAATCAATCTCATTGTCTGCGACAAGAAGTGTTCCGTCTTCACTAACAAGCTGACGTGCCTTGCCTGTTTCTTTATTTATGATGGTGTAACTTCTACCTTTCCCACTAAGCACAGCCATATTCTCACCTATATCATAGGTATCCTTGAAATTAGTCTTATCCATAGCTTCTATGTTTTATTTGTTGTAATAATCCTTTTCCCTAAAATTATACACATTCTATCAGTATAGCCGTATAGTTATCATCTCCTTGTTTCTCACAAAGAAAATCGAACACGTCAAGAATATCTTCTAATGGTTTGTCATCCATCATCCGTGCTTGCAAGATGTCGGGAGCCATGCTCTTATACAGTCCGTCAGAACAAAGCAATATTCTGTCACCTGCTTGAAGCTTGATTTGTTGGATGTCTGGCACAGCTACTTCGGGGCGATAGGAAAAGAAACATTTGGTAACGATTTCCCATCCAAAGTCAAGGCGGACATGGTCTTTCGACTGATAGAACAGTCCTTCTTCGGGTCTTTGCACATAGCAACGGCTGTCGCCAATGTGTGCAATGGTCGCCACATCATCCTCTATGCTTGCCATAACCATTGTTGTCCCCATCTCTGCATGATGAAGTTCATATGCTTTTTTGTCAATAGCACAGCTTGCTTTCTTGCAAGCAAGTTTTACTTTTGAATCACAATCGGGCGTACCGATATGTTTCTTCCAAAAGTCAGATATGGTATTGCATACTATTTCACTGGCGGTTTCTCCAAAAGAATGACCACCCATACCATCACAGACAATTCCCATAAATCGATTATTGTCGGACATATCAATGACATTGAAGGCATCCTCATTATTATGCCTTCTTCCAGTCTTGCTTATCGTTGCATATTTTATCTTCATATCACGTTCTTTTGAGGTTATGATAATATAGAGGCAAATGTAACCTCTTATCTATCTGTAACGTAGCTTTTTCTATTATATTATTCTTGATGTTGTCATTTTTACCACTTGATGAATCTTTCCAACTTTGGTTTCAAGTCCTCATGCTTGGAATAGTCAAACACCAAATACTTGTTAGCTTCTTTGAAAGGTATGACCGCATGATATTCACCTGCCGCAAAGCAATCTATCTGATATGGATGATAAGTCAAGACAATGCCTTCTGGTAATACAGCAAAGTGAGTCAAAGGAAAGTCTTTCTCCGTGAATGGCTTTTCGTTGAACCCTTTCCATCCAGCCCATTCGTCACAAGAATAATTATGAACAAGCAATGACTGCATGACCTCATCCATACCGCTTGTATCAACCATAGGACAATGGAAAGAGAATATACAATGTGTAAAATCCTCCCACGAACTTTCTCGTTCATAGCAGAAATCATATTCCTTCTTCAAACTTTCCAAAACCAAATGTCGAAAATACTGCATCTGGGATGATTTTACAGAATTGCCGACATCTAACAATCCACTTCTTCTCTTGTCGTAAGTGATATAATATTCACGAGGTAAATCGTGAAGTCCACCATTGTACAGGCTTGCTCTATAATAGTAGGTAGTGTAGTCATTACAATCTGCCACTTTCCTCACTCTTATATCGCAAGTCATCCTTACCTCCAACGTATCTTCTATTTGAAATTCTGCCCGACAGAGTTTTTCCCACAACACACCATATTCATCCAAAGAATGCAGCATGTCATTTGACGAAGTACACTTACCAACTGGAATGTCCCTATTGTTTTCCAACTGATAAAACGCATCGTCCCTAATAGCAGCCATCATCCATTCTCGAATAGCCTTATCTGCTTCTGTTGTGTCTTTGGGAATCTCCAAATCCACGCTAAATCCAGCATCCATTCTTTCGTACTTGTTCCTTGGTTTGATATGGTAGTCTTTTATCAACCTTTCAACAGACACGTCATTTTCTTTATCTTCCTTTTTGGCATAATATAGGTCGCTGAATGAAACGTCTATTGTTTGCGCTCCTGCCACCAAAATAACCATGTCTTCATCCTTTGGCTTGCGGCAAAACACATCTTCTTGAAGACCTATACATTTTCCATCTGAGAAGCAAATAGTATCAGAACTTGCAAAAAGACGTAAGTTGTTCCATTTGCCAAGATAGTATAGTCCTGTTGCACTACAAGGAGGTGAGAACAACACCTTTTTGTTCTTGATGTCGTAAATCTCTTTGTCATCCAGACTCACATAGCCAGTTGTATTGGCAATAGAAGTTATATTCGACGCTCCAATTAGAGGATAATAGAAACCATTACGCTCATATTTCAAAAGATAATAGGGAGTTCTATCGTCTGAATTAGTATAGTTCCAGACGATAAGCAGACTATCGCCAATCCTTTCCCTTATATCAAAAGTATCACCATCAAGCGTCATTTTTTCGTCGTCAACTATTGCTCCCTTTAGACCGACACCTATTTTCAAATCCGAACATGACAATAGGGACAGGTATATCACGATTACCGCCAATACAATGTGAAAATTTTTGTTCGTCATCGCTTATTATGCCATTATATAACTATAAGTTTATAATTGAATCAGCATTCTCTTGTGATATGTCATCATTTTCCATATCTTCATCTGTAAGCAAGTCCAATTCGTTAGGGAAATTTCTGACATCGAACCAACATAATTGTTCATTACGACACACTATGTATATCTCTCCATCGTCAAATTGTTTTGCTCCGACAATTGGACCTTTTATTATACACTCAGAGACTATATGATTGTCTTTGACTGCAATTATCTTAGCAGAATCGTCTCCTAATAGTTGCCAAAAATAAGACATAGAGTCTATGGTCGCAATACTGTCACCGTATTGATTACTGCTGTCTGTGCTACCATTTGCCGTACATCCAGACAATATGATTGTCAGCATACAGATAACTCCGAGTATTTTTGAACTTTTCTGCATCGTATTCTTTATCTTCTCCATAACTATGACACTCTTCATTTTACTGATTCTTATTCTGTTTCCATTAGTTGTGGTTTTACAATCAACTCCAATCGTTTAATATCATCCTCAGTCAGTTGAACATTTCCACCGCTATGATAATATTTAAGTACTCGTGCTGCACCTTTTCTTCCAAGCATAGCATGCTCTTCAGCTTTCATATAGTATTCTATGGCAAGTTGTTCCTCTGTCTCACCATTTTTATCTGATTCATAATAGAGGTTGCCAAGAAGGTTGTAAATAATTGGTATTTGTTCAGCAATAATGGCAAATCTGTCGGCATCGGATTTTACCACAGGTTTTCTATCGGGAACTATCAAGAAGATTTCCGCCAATGAGCAACCTTTATCCGCAGCCTCTTTGATAAGCCTTTTTGCCGTGATAGTGTCACCTTGATCCATCATGACAAAGGCGAGAAGCGTTTGGGCTTCTGGACTGTCATTTCCACGAAGGACTTGTATCACGCTGTCTGCACTTTCTGGAATATATGACTTATATCTTTCCATCAACATGAACAAAGTTTTGTATTCATGCTCGTTAGGCAATTTTTTGAAATAGTCTTCCATTGTTTGAATACCACCACGTTCCTCGGCAATAGCTGTCATTGTTATCATACCCAACAAATCCTTCTTTACGCCAAAACCGTCACGATAACAATCAGCCAATTTCAAATAGGCCTTACTATCTCCCCATCGTGCTTGATGGAGCAATGACGCAATAGAGTCTTGTGGCGTAGCAACGACAACACTTTTCTTTTCCGACAACGTTTGTGAAGCCAATGTATCTTCCATCGTCTGTTGTTCTGAACAACTAACAAAGACCAACATCATCATTATGTATAAACACCAATTCTTCATCTTTCAACACCCTTGATTCGTGTCGGGCGCAACTTCTAAAATTCGTCTATTGTCTTATCCAGTAGTTCTTTGGATAGTCTCTTGCTTTTATTATCTGCAATACACATGTGTTCCATCAAGTTCTTCTTGACAGCCTGAATTCCTATTTTCCCTTTTTGGTAACCATTGACAAGTCTCCTGATATTATTAAGTTTGACCTCCAATAACCAGTTGAATAACACTCCTTGTTCACGTGGCAAATCGGAATACCATTCATCTATTCCCTCACGATGCTCACGATAGGTTGTCAAGGTGAACGTATAATCATCATGAATTAATTTGATGATTTCTCTATCGTTGCACAAGTCAGCCAACTGCTTGTAGGCTTCTATTAACCGATAGTCTGTTGGCATAACAGAATGCCATGCTGCACAATTCATATCAGATTGGTTGCCACCGCTGTAAACATTCATAATGCCGTCAATCACATGAAACAACTTCTCATAACCATCAGGAACTATCCATTTGCCTCCAGTTGTTTCGTAGAAGTTTTTCATTTGTAATTTTGCCACTTCATGCCATACGAATGACACATCTGCCTCATCCATACCTGAGTTTACCATACTTGCATACGAGGAAATCAAGGCTATGACAGTCGGGATAGTATCATTGTAAGCCTTATTAAGATCTTTGTTATAGAACTCTGTACCCAAATGTAAGTCCTCCAACTTATAATTCTTAGTCTTGGAATAGACCGTATCGGCAATAGCCAACAATGAATCAACGGTTTGTTCTGAGCATGTTACGTATGGAGTAATTCTCTGTTTGTCCACATCCAAATGTTTCAACACAAAATGGCTGGAGTCGCTGTTTGCTATTACAGAATCACTTTCTTTGGCATCATGTTCACTTTTGCCGCCTTTGCAAGCGACAATGCTCATGGAAAAGATAAGCATTGTCACTATCATGTATATTGTAGCTTTCATGTTGTCTATTCTTTGATGTTATTCTATATCTATTCTTGCCACTTCGTCCACGTTGTTGATTTTTCCAATATTGTCAATGGCTTTTTGCAATTCTTCCGAAGAATGTACTTCAAAGTCCACCATTGTTTCCACAATACGGTCTTTCGTTTCTGTCACAAGTCTGGAGATGGAGAGGTTCTGCTGTTCCGTGATACAATTCACCACATCATTGAGTAGATGATGGCGGTCTATGCCTTGGATTCTGATGCGGACGGGGAAAAGAAAATTCTCATTCTCATCGAAGTTTACTGCCACTATGGAATCACCCTGTTCGGATGCCTGTCTGATGGCAGCAAGGCAATTACGTTTGTGAAGTGTGATTCGTCCTTCGGCATCTTTGAAACCGATAACCTCATCGCCTGGCAATGGATGGCAACAGGTGCAACGCTTATACTCCATGACAGGGCGGTTCGCAAAGAAGCTACCCAAACTACGCTTTGCCTTGTATGTCAGCACGTGGTGAATCCAATCAGACTCTGGCATGGAATCATCAGCCGTTCCTATTTCTACACAGTCACCACGATGCAGAATCGTCTTCACTGAGGATAGTTTTCCGTTGATTCGAGCATACACCGCATGAATTCCCAACTCCGTATGTATTTCAAAGGCAAAGTCAAGTGCCGTAGCATTCTTTGGCAACACGATACATTTGCCTTTGGGTGTAAAAGCCATGATGTTGTCGTAGTAGAACGAAGCTGTCACACCATCCATGTAGTCCATCTCGTTGGTATGGTATGCCATATCTTTAAGCACCGCCTTGAATTTCTCCAGCCATGCTTTCACGTTATCTTCTGTTCGCTCTGCCGTACAGCCAAAGCGATTATTGCGTATCATGCGTTCCGAAGAGATATGTACTTCTTCCCACTTGCCTTGCATGTTAAGCAATTTCACATGAAAGCTCTGGTAGCCGTTTTCCTTGGGCGCATTGATATAGTTGACCACCGAGCATGGACGCTCCTTGAAGAAGTCTGAGAGAACTGCGTATATATGCAGACAGACTCTCTTCTCGTCCTGCAATCCTTCGGTCTTATAGATGATACGGATATAGTGCTTGCCGTCCACATGTTGGAAGTCGCATTCCTTTGTCTGCATCTTTCGCCATATACTATACGGTGAGCGCATTCGCAATTCGATACGTGCCTCTATGCCATTGTCTGCCAATATCTCTTGTGCTTTGGCGATGAAAGCATCCACATCCGCCTTTTCCGTCTGTTGAAGTTCTGTCAACAGTTTCTCGAGCTTTTCATATTCACGAGGGCAACGGTAACGGAATGACAGATTTTCAAGTTCGGTCTTCACGTTATATAGTCCGAGTCGATTAGCCAATGGAGCATAGAAGTAATCGGTCTCCGAGGCTATCTTCATCTGCTTGTCAGGACGCATACTGCTCAATGTACGCATGTTATGGAGACGGTCTGCCAACTTTACCAAGATTGCACGCACGTCAAACTGTACAGAAGAGAGTATCTGACGGAAGTTGTCCACTTGTTTCGACTGGTCATACTTCGCTTTCTTTTGCTTGGTAACAACGCCAACCAAGAAGGCAACATCATCACCGAAACGCTCACGTATCTCGTCTATCGTATAAGGGCAATCTTCGATTACATCATGCAAGAATGCTGCCATTACAGGATTTGTACCAAGTTCCATCTCCTCGGCTACAATTCGTGCCACGGCTACAGGATGACTGATGTAAGGCTCACCCGACTTGCGCCTTTGGTCTTTATGCGCAAACTTGGCGAGTTCGTATGCCGAATGTATCAGCAACATTTGTTTCTCATCCACTCTTTGCTCCATCAATGTGAATATTGCATTCACATCGGCTTGTATCTTGTCTTCATAATTTCTGTCCATAATCTCATACCTTTTTATTGTTCATTATAAGGGAGTGGAAGAATGACTTGATTATATCAACAGATCATTTAATTCTGCGGATAATTTTAGCAGCAACCATCATTCTTCTTTTGTTTATGCATCCAACGAGATAGAAGTAACCAACTTCTTGTCATTCTATTGTTTTTTCTAAATGACGTTCCATTTCATTCATCTGACAAGCTATGTTGTTAATGATTCTATCCTCTGCACGTTCCATGCGTTTCTTTTTGATGGGTGCATAAAACGCATTTAGTACCACAAAGAACAAAGTAGGGTAGAAGCATTTTTCCACTATACTCATGCTTGTTTGGCTATGCAGCAGCCATGCAAGAAGCCCTGTCAATACAAATGCCAGTGCAAAATGCCATTTATTTGATGGCATTTGATTGTTCTCTGGCTCTTTTATCGTTTGTTCCATGGCTATCGTCATAAAGTCCAATGCTTTATTGGGCTCGGAATTATGAAATGCCTGAAACCACACACCTTGCGCCAATACACCTTGTGGCCATTTGGCGATTTCTTCTTGCATTTTGGCAGATAGTCGTCTTACATCGACTTTTCCATAGAACTTGATTTGACGTTTTGCGTCAGACAAGACTATTTCTTGTATGCCGTACCATTGTTCCTTAAATATCTTTTTTCTTTCCATAGATGCTCTATTTTATATTGTTGCCAGTTCTTCAGCGTAGGGAATGCCAAAGACATCCAAATAACAACTTTTTATTTCTGATGCCATAGAAGCCAATATACTTGTCGTGCGCTTACGCTCCTGCTCAGCGTTGAATTGATTGTCGTTCATATTCCGTTCAATCTCTTCCAATCGACCTTTTTCATCATTCAATCGCTGTCGGCTTTCTCCGCATTTTGCGTTCTTTACTTCATTCATTTTGATGGCAATGCTTGTATTCTTATTGCGTAAACGTTTGTCCAACTTTGCATGAATCTCCTTTAAAGCCGCATTCTTGCTGTCTGTGAGCATACGGTCAACCATTTCATTCTTGCCGTTTTTGATTTGCAACCATTCTATTAGTCCACAGATTATAACACCCCAACCACCAGTAACAATTTGAATGACCATCCACTGCCATACTCCGTTGAACACGGCTTTGCGGATAAACACCAACCAAGCAGTATGTCCTCCGGCGCAATTCTTCACAATGGCACTGGCATCGCCCACACAATATGAAATGACTGCTTGCAACCAATCTTGGTCTTCTTGCTTGCCCATCTCAGGCATTTCTGTGAGCGTGTCACCTAACTGTGAAAACAGGTTTGATACATTGGCTAAATTCGTGTTCACATTCTGCTCAGCTTCCATAATTGCGTTTTGCAGCACAGTTTTATTTGCCTCCATAAACCGGTCTATCTTGTCTGAGATATGCTCTGCTATAATTTGTGAGAACGGTTGCAGCAAACGTTTCATATCTTCCGTGCGCTCGTCTTTCGACTTGAAAACATTAATGTTGCTCACGGCTAATGACAGATAATCTTTCATACCAAAACGTATCTTCTCATGCAACGTAGCCAAATCCACCTCCCATGTACTGTCCACGCTATCAATCGCATTACGGATAAGCAACGCTAAGGTGTTTTGCAACTTCAACGTGCAATTATCAAAAGCCGCTTCTGTTGCAGACAAACCTGTTTCTATCTCGTTGATAATGCTCTGACACTCTGCCTTTTGTTCGTTAGTCAATTTATCCTCATGCTCATAAACCGCCAAATTCTCACGTACTTTATCTACTGCTTCGTTGTAAGTACTGAGTAATGTACGGAATACCTTTCCATATTGTGCTATGCAACGTTCGTCTGTGGCAAGAAACTCCTGTAACGCCTCTTCAAAAGGAAGAAACTGACTACGCTGTAATTTCATAGTCTGCTTCTCTTCTGATAGAGGAACGTCTTTCTGTAAGTCTTCATCAAAAGTCATTCCTCTACGTGCATCCAGTGCCAATAATGATGATAACCCGAAAACACGTTTGCTCATCAATGCCTCATCCACAGAGCCATCGGCTTTCACGAAACATCCTTTCACGTCATAGCGAACTCTGTCAAGGGCTTGCTTGCGTTGTATGTCGGAGGTAATATTGTCCATTTTGTTTAAGATGAAGAATACATTACCAGGATTTCCTTTGAAATTTTCCTCGAAATACTCACGGTCTGCTTCCGCAAAGCCTCGTTCTCCACATACATAAATGATTGCTTGTGCTTTAGCAGCTATATCCAAAGCCAACTCCGTCGCAACATCTTTGTCCTCCAATCCTGGAGTATCCACGATACTCACTCCGTATTGTACCAATGGTAAAGAACATCTTACGATTGAGTAAGCCACTTTCTTGAAACGAGGAATGCTTCCCGTCTGTGACAGTTTTTCGGTGTCTGCAATGTCATAGTGATAGGTCTGCATGAAATTCTCCTTGCTGATATGTTCCACCGCACCTTTGGTGACATTTCCATCTTCATTAACAATGTCTCTGTAATGTATCTCTACATCATCAGTATCATATCCAAATTGTATGAATGTGAGTATTGCGGTACTTGGTAAAGCCGATTCTGGAAGAATCCTGCTACCCAATAGGGCATTGATGAGCGTACTTTTACCAGAGGTGAATGTTCCCATGACAACCACTCTGAATAATCCATCCGTCACTATGCCTGCCTCTTCCATACAGCGGTTATATTGAAGTTGCATACCTAATCCAATATCATTACCGTTGACTTCTTTCCTTGTTCCAACCATCTCTGCCACCTTATGAAGGGCAGAAATGAGTCTTGTATTCTTGTCCTTACTCATGTTATCCGAAAATAAAAATACAAACACTACGTTTACTTTCTAAACTCTCACCTTGACTGATGCCCCATTTGATTTCTACGTTCTCACTGGCAATCTCATCCATGCTGTCGCTTAACCCAAACATTTCATCCATCTTAATTTCGTCTCCTTTCTTGTAGGATATGGAAATGATGATACCAGAAGGTTTGCCAGAACAAGTTCTCTGAACTTTGTCCATCGCTTCCTTGACAAGTTCTTTGACAGGAGCATCACCTTCATTCCTAATTGCAACCTTAGGGCGATGTTTCTCTGCAAATGTTTCAAAATCATCCCAATCAAGACTTATTACTCCGTCTCGCAACACCACTTCGTAGATGTACATTTTGGTGATTTGCCACTCTTTAGTTATCGTTTGTACCATATTCCTAATCTGCTAAAGCCATTTGTTTCCCTAAAATTTTTTCTTCACACACAGAGAGTATTTCTTTCTTGAAATTCTCTTCTGCTACTAATCGCTGAAGTTCCTCTATGGTTTTGCAAGCCTTTACGAAAATAGAATGGTTCTGCATGATTCCATCTTTACCCTTAAACATAAGCGTTATAGCAAGGGAATACAAAGATGGTTCTATGTCCATTCTCATAACGGAGATGCCCATTTTCTTAATCGCCCCATTATGAGTCCCCATATTCTTTGTGGCATTGACCATCTTGTCAAATGGCATAGTCTTGTTTAACTCCATGAGAAATGTCTCGTCATGCAGCACTTGACTAATAAACTTAGTATAGTCTTCAATGTTATGCAACAGACATTCTGATGTACCATTGCATATAATAATATTTCTATCCATCATATCTGATTTTTGTAATAAAAGAGGTGTAAAAGTTTGGTGCTCTATCATTGTAGGCACCAAACTTTATCTTTTTTATTTTGCGTTCTTAATCCACCATTCCTTGATTGCTTTGTTGAAACGGACATTCAGTCTTGAATATTTCGTGTCCACCCATGAACGTTTTCTTCCCACACGTTCTGCAACCTCCGCAGGAGCAGTATCTTCTATGAAACGCAACGTCCAAACGATACGCTCTTCTTCCGTCCATTTCAATTTCTCTGGGATGGCATAGAGAAATTCGACAACTTTCTCTTGCAATTCTTTCTTGTCCAAGTCAACCCCTAATACATCAGCCAAAGGATTGGTTTCATTCTTCCATTCTTGCCATTGGAAGAACTCTTTAGTAAATTCCTCGGAAACTTCGACATTACGAGATGATTTGTCACGCAACACCAACTCCTCATAGTTGCTATCGCTACGGATAAGACGATCTTTCAAGTCGGCTTCTGCTTTCTTCTGCATTTTATGCAAATCTTCTGCATCCAAGCCAAACTTCTTCACCATAATTTTCTCATCCTTGCGCTCTACCAATGTTGCATAAAGCACATCCTTATACAATCCGTTTGGCATCATGTCATTGATGATGTATTCCCACATTTCAGGAGCAACAGACATCCCAAGCAGACGAGTGTTCCCTGCTGTACGCTCACGGTTGACATTGATAATCTTCATTTCTTCAAGGTATCTTATCAACTCATGCTGTGCGACCTCTGCAAGCCAACAGAAAAAACTGCTCTTGTGTGAGTATTTGTCAAGTACGCTCCATGTGCCATTGTTCCAAAGGAAAGTATAGAGTATATCCCCAAACTCTTCGATAGGCACATCCACCTTGTAGGTCTGCTTGATGTTTGAGAGTATCTTTGAGCGGAAACGGCTGATGTTGCATCCGTATGGATTCGTTCCGTAGAAGAACTTCTGCGCAAACAACTGGTCGTTCGATTTCAAACGACTGATGATTTCGTCGGACTCCTCTGTATTGGCTTCTTGCCATACCAACTCACGTGTCAATGCACTCAGATAGCGGAGCTGCTCCTTTTCCGTGGCAAACTCACGGTTGTCAGCAACAACCTTATCCAATATCTTCTGCACCAGTTCTTCATCACATGCAGAAAGTCTCTTTTGCTTGCTTTCAATCTCCAAGCGCACAACCTCTACTTGTCCGAAGATCGTCTCTTTTGTTGTAAAAACGTTTGTCTTCATACCTGTCAAAATTCTTTAGTTTGTACATACGAAAAACCGACCTTTACATCGGAATTTACAATGCAAAGGTCGGGGATTTTTGACAGGTAAGCTGTTCTTTGTTATATGAACAGTATATGAATTATTTTATATCTGATAATCAACATATTACATCTAATTTCTTAATATTTTTAACACTATATCAATGCCATTATCTCATCAGGCAAAATGATGTGTTCTGGCAATACGGCAAGATGTGCTGTAGTGTCTTGCAAAAGGAATGGTTCTGCTGGTTCCTGCATTCTTTCACAGGTGTTACCTACATCCTCCCGAATGCTTTTCAGTACGGTATATAATCCCTTTTGACGCATTTCACCTTCGGCATTATAGTTCTTCACCATATCTGTAAATACCGTCTCGCCATTATAGCCATATACCATTTCATACAATTTGCCAAAGAGTTGCTTGTACTGCACAATGTTCAGCGTATCTACTTTCTCGCCATTCTTCTTACGGTCTATGAGATAGATGAGGTAAAGCACAAAACCTGCACTACGACTGAAATGTACCATCAGTCTTTCATCGTCTCTGCTAAGATAGAGGCGATAATGACCATCGTTCTTTCGTTTTACCCCTACATTTTTTGCTTTGCAGATCTCCAAATCCATTGTGGATGCTTCTGCCAATCGTTTCGGGTTGACAAAATCATTCATTTTCTCTTGTAATTTGGGCGACTGTTTCAAAAAGAACATTCGCATTGTCACAGGGTCTATGATGCTGAATATGAAATCAAGTTCAGCTTCAATCTTCGGGTCATGGGTCTTATGGTACCTTTTGAGATTATCCAAAAGGTGGTCATACATTTCTAATCTTTGCTTGTGTGTGATGACTCCTTTTATTTCCAATCGTTCTTTAATGGAAGCCGTGGAAGCAGCCATGCCAAATGACGGATGCCTCGATTGCTCTGCCAGTCCTGCAAAGTAGTTGGATTGGAAATGCTTATCATTGATGGCATTCTTTGCCAATTCTACAAATTCATCCGTATTGTCCTCTACGAATGAGCGTAGCAATGCAACCATCTCAAACTTAGCGATTCTTTCCGCTGCATAAATCATGAGACCAATATTGCTGAACAATCTTTCTGTATCAGTTTTAGCAACGATGAAGCGTTTCTTTCCTTCCTTGTTGTGTGAGGATAACTGTATCAAGAGATTGTCACCATATTGCTCCACACGTTCTTTTATCTTGGGGTGGTTCTTCAGTTCAACATTCTGAACAACCTCCAACTCGTATGTGTTGTAGTAGTCATCATTGTCCATCCGTTGCTTGTATTGTTCCATGATGTCCACAGCAATCTTACCCATGTCTGTTTGGGAATCCGCTATCAGATAGATACAGTTATCAGCAAACTGACCAACGGCACATTTCTCTTCTATCAACTCACCTATACAAGGTTTGTCTATCGGGGCTTTATCTATCAACTTCATATTATTGTGCTTTTGATTGTTTATATTTCAAGACGGCTTGCTTTATCAGATTGCTGTCTGGCAAATCTTCTATGTTATAATGTATGGGAGCTTGTGACGGAGCCTCCAAATCATCAAGCAGTTGATACCAGTCTTTTTTAAGTTCATTCTTGTGAGTAAAGACGAAAGACGGCATCATCTGTAACACCCAACTCATCATCTTTTCACCATCCACAAACTGTTGCTCCAAATAATGACGTCCACATTCAACTATTTCTTTTCTCAAACGTCCATCAGGATGGGTGATGCTGTATTTTTGTGTAGATAGAGCATACTTGAACTTTCCTGTTGCCAAATGATGTCGTTCTGCATAAAGTCCTGCCGTAAGGTCGGCTGCTAATTCCTGCATCCACCTCTCACTACAAAACAGCATAAACTGGTGTCGATATAGAGCCTGGTGAGCCATTTCATGTACGAAACACAGTGTGAAAGCATCTTTGTTGTTGATACCCACTTTCCTCAGCATTTCCAAGTTGTACGACAATTCACACTCTCCAGCCTTGTCGCCCATCAATACCTCTGCAAAAGACTCGCATTTGCTGTTTATCTCAGGTTTGGGTAAGTTGAAAAATGTTGCTACATCAGTAATGATACGCTGAATGTCATCTTCCGTGACTTCTTCCTTGTCATAGAAGATGGCATTGAATACATTTGCCTCATGGCGGCGCATGTATTTCATCCATTGCTGATGGTCGTATACAGTCATTTTCTTTTCTCTATTTTGGAAAACGTAAATAACTTGGTTAGCATGGCTAAGTGACTGAGATAATTTTCTATCTATGTTGGTTACGGTGCCTATCTATAGCATTTATGAAAAACATTCTTTTGTGATAGATGACATATGTGACAGTCATATTCTATAATTATTAATACACATATATACGTATTTTATAAATATAGTGTTTTTCCTGCCTGCGCGCGTAGGGGATATTTAAGAAAACAATGTGTCACAAGTGTCATCTGTCACTCTGCAATACAAAGATAGCAAATTTTTGAACAAAAAAAACAAACTTTTTCTTATTTTTCTGCTCAGTTTTCAGATATTTTATTTTTTATGCGAACATCGTCTTTGATTTTGTCTATTGCTGTAAAAGGTCTCCACAATCTTTCCCATAAAACATAAAGATTAAACTTTATATCATTTTTGTTATTCTGCCAATATTTGTATAGCGATATGATTGCAATAATTGTAACAATAGTCATAAAAATACCTACAATAAGATATACTATGATACCTGCTACAATTATACTCAAAAGCCATTGCCACCATTCTGCATATCCCAAAATCCAAGCAAACAATACACCTATGGTAATAGATAGAGTGATTAATATAAAGTTTGTCTTATCCATCATATATAATCTTATTAGACTATTGAAGCAACATCCCCGATGGTGGAGGCGCACCATTGTTATGGTTATTCCACCAAATAACACAGAGAGTTGCTAAAATCGGACCTCCAAGAACCAATCCACGAGAATATGCAACACTCCTTGAAGGCGAGTTCCTGACAATGTCGTAAATTTCTTCTCCGTATCTTTCCACGGCGTCTTTTATCGTTTTTATAAGCATGGTATTTTCTTTTAGGTGTTATAAGTACATATAAATAGTGTTGAAAATGTCATTACGAGAAAAAATCTATTGCGATTTCTGCAAGTCCCCTGCCTAATCCACTAAGAAATCCATCTGTGATTTTATTTCCACTATTCTGACTGCGAGAATCATTTCCACTATTGGAGCTATTACGCAATTTGTCGTAATCTATCTTTAATTTAGTGAGTTCTTTGCCAAGTTGTATATTATAACCAATAGCGTCTTCTAATTTTGACAATAAAATAGATTGGTGCAAATTATGTATAATACATGCCAACGTACAACTTACCGAAATTAGAATTAGCAGATGCAACTCAAAACTACTTGGGTATATCAATAGATAAATTACGGATACGATGGATATGCCTAAAAACATATTTACAGAATCTCTAATTGAAGACAATATAAAAAGTAGCAGATAACAGAGTACGAGTAACGTATTTATTTCTGTCTGCAGAACTGCATTGTTTGTAAACCATATGTATATGAAGACAATTATAGGTATCAGTAATCCAAACTTTTCAATTGGATAAATAGGTTCTGATTCTGGATCAGAATCTAATCTGTCCACAACAGTGAATATGACACTTGTAACATGTATGAACATAATGAATATGTATATAGCCCAACTGTACCAAGAATTCATGGCAAAATCATTCCAACAAAAGAATATATATTGAGTGAAACCTAAAAAGGCAAAAGCCCAAGTTAACCTGTTAAATCCATTGGAAATCAAGAAGGCGAGGAAACAACAACTCAAATAAATCCAATCTGGATTTCCTTCTTGGTTTATTGAAAAAAAGAATATTCCGCAATATATAAGGAACCCAAGAAATGAAGACAATACCAACATTCCTTTTTCATCATCAACTTTATCTTCATTATATGAAGAATAATTCAATGCTGCAATAAGGCTTGCCACATTGCATAATGTAAGCAATGATACAATAACAGATAAAGTCCAAGCCCAAAATCCATATGAAGAAACATTTCCGTTGATGTAAAATGTATATATTACACCTAACCCCAATCCTATTAGGCCTAAGAATTTTACTACGTATCTCATGTTGTTATATATTATTAGTTATACACAATGTGCCTTTTCGTATATTTATGATAGGCGTACTAAAGATTCTCTAATTGCTGAAGTTTATATTGTAATTCGGTCAATTGGGTTTCATATTGGTATTTAAGGTTTACTTGTGACATATAAACTCTTCTGGAGGATATGTCGGTACCTCTAAGTTTCATCATTCTCTCGTCCCAATCCGCTCTTTCGACTTTTGCTTGCAACTCTTGTATTCTCTGTCGTAAGGCTGCGATTTTTCTTTGTTTAGCTGCTTCTTGATTAGAAGAATCAACGGATGGACTATTGTATCCGTATCCAGTGTTCGTATTGGACTGGAATGTAGAGGTCGAATTGGCAACATTTCTGAATGGTACATAACAATTTTGGCATATACCTGTACCATGACAAACATCGCATGAAGATATTTCATGAGTATAGTTGTTTGTGACAATACCTGTACCATTGCAGTATTTACACTTGTGTGTACCATGACAGTCATGACACTCACCAGGAGCTGGCACATGAATATTCAGAGTCCATTTATTATCTTTGCCAATTTGACCATTTTTATCCAAGATGGCAAAAGTATCACCTTGACACCAATCCCAACCAACTGTGTCCATATCAAAACGAAAAGACTTTTTTGCGCCTAATGACAATTGAGAGAACAACATCGGTTGCTGTTGTCCAGTTCCGTCAATGATAGCCGCATCAAAAGTCTCACTCTTAAAAAGGTTCGTACAAGTCAAAGTGAAAGATATTGCTTTACGCCCACCTTGACGCATACTCTGAATCCAATTGAATTGTCCTTTGAAACTCATATTCTTATCGATTTAAAATGGATGCAAACCAGTAGGAGGACCACCAAAGCGTGGAGACCTTTTTGGAACGTCACAAGTTTGGCAAATACCTGTTCCGCCACATTTTTGGCAAATTACCTGTTCCCATAAATCTCTTGTTCCAGCGGGATTAACAAATCCTGTACCTCGACAATAACGACACTTATGAGTACCGTGACAATCTGGGCATTCGCCTGGACCATACTCCTTTAGTTGCAGTACCCATTTTTGAATAATTTTGTTACCTGCTCCTAAGATTGCAACATAATCTCCTTGGTACCAGTTCCAATCTACACTATCATGGTTGAAAACATAAGTTTGTCCTGCTTTAAATTTCAAATTCCGATAAAACCAAGGTTGCGAACCGTCTGCAGGAAACAACCCCACATCTATGGTTTCGCCAAACATCAGATTTGTACATTTAAGCGAAAAGCTTATCAATACACAACCATGTAATCGTTGGGATGTATATCGTGAAAAAGTACCTTTGAAACTCATAGTGCAATATCTTCTATTGTAATTAACATCAATTCTTCTTTAGAAGGATTTTTCTTGCAAGTAGCCAACCGATTTGCCTGCTTCATAATGACAGTCTCAAACATATTACGTATGTAACGTGCATTTCCGAACTTTGAATCTTTATTAGCTATCTGCTCTCTGATTATACTTCCTACAGCGTTAAAGGCATCCCTCGTTATCTTAAAATCATTTTTGCTCAGATTGAAGATAAAAATCCGCAATAGTTCTTCGTAGCTGTAATCGTCAAAATGGATATACCTGTTGAAACGTGATTGTAAGCCTGGGTTGGAATCTATGAAATGCTGTATCTCATTGCTATAACCTGCAAGTATCACAACAAGCCTGTTTCTATCATCTTCCATTCTTTTTAGAAGAGTATTGATTGCTTCTTGTCCAAAATCCCCTTGTCCACCTTCTGCTAAAGTATAGGCTTCATCTATGAAGAGAACTCCATCCAAAGCTTCATCAATTTTATCATTCGTCTTTGTCGCTGTTTGTCCGACATATTCAGCGACAAGATCAGAACGCTGCACTTCCACAAGATGCCCTTTCTTTAGAATACCCAAGTCCTTATAGATACCAGCCACAATTCTTGCCACGGTAGTCTTACCTGTACCAGGATTACCGGAGAATACGCAATGATATGAAACATTATTAGACTTTAGTCCCTGTCGTTTGCGCTGTTCTTGCACAAGAACGAAATTGCGCAAAGATGCAACTTCTTCTTTTACCCGTGAAAGACCTATCATTTCATTCAGTTCCTTCATGTGGTCTTCTTTCTTACTTTGTTGGGCAGTTTGCTCATTGCCATTGCTTCTTTCGTTTTTCCCTCTTGACAAAAAGAAGTCTTTGTTTGGTCTTCTGAAGACATCGAAAGAATTTGATGGATTGTTAATAAGCGAAGACTCTCTTGATTGATAATCGGTCAAGATTTCCTTCGCCAATATACATCCTAATTGGCTCGCCCTTGTGAGATATTCCATTGCCTTTGTTTTATCTTGAACAAATGCAGCACCTATATATTGAATCTCAGCAAGGAATACCATTGCATATATACTGTTCTGTTGAATGCAAAGTTCTAACTGCTGAACAGCGTTTGTTGACAAAAGAAAACTTTGGGAAATATTCGTATTTTCATCTGCCACATGAATTATATACTGCAAGAGGTCTTTGGCATATAGCACATTGGCATTGGCTGCTTTACGCAGCCAAGCCAATCCTTGCTGTGTATCTTGCTTTACACCTCGTCCTTCATATACAATAACACCTATATAGGCCATAGCCATAGCATCATTGGCATTGGCTAAAGCCCATAATTGGTTGATGGATTCTTGAGTCATATTATATATATAATAATTTTTTTGATGAAAAATGGCAGATAAAATGCCAAATATAAAATGCTATAGCTTATATTTGGCATTATTGTCTTTCTTTGTTTAGCTATTGCATTATTTTCTATTAAGCAAATATGCGATTGCGTCAACAACATAAGTAAGTCCCTTTGAAACCCATTCACTAATAGAAGAAAGAAGTTTATCAAAGAAAGCACTTACTTTCTCGAATATTGCAGGCAAAACATCATGAAGCCATTCACGCGCCCCATCCAAGATTTCTTTGATTAGATCAGGATCGTTAGGGTCAATATCTTTACCTTTTTCATCTATAACTTTGTCGGATTCCATATCCAAACTAACTGCAGTCCAAATCTGTTCGTCACTCCACTCTGGATGCTTCGCTTTGTAATAATCGTACTTTGAATTGTTCATATTTAAAACTTTTTGATTGTATAATATTTCTGTTATTTACATTGGTAGTCCAAACTCGCCAATGAAACGCATGACATAGTCAAGTCCTTTGCGAATCCAATCGCCTATATGACATAGTAAATTCTTGAAAAGTTCTTCTACTTTTTCAAATACAAGCGGAAGTACCTCTTCCAACCAAGCCTCTGCACCTCTTATTATTTGTTCAACAAGGTCAGGGTCGTTGGGGTCAACATTTTTTCCTGCCGTTTCAATGACAGTATCTGCTTGCATGTTTATACTAACAGCAGACCAAATTTGTTCCTCAGACCAATCAGGGTGGTCTTTTTTAATTTGATTGTATATTGGATTATCCATAATCTAATTGTGTATATTAATCAAAGATTCTACTTAGGATATTTGCTATTTTGTCACCAACCCAAACAATTCCGTCAAGTATTGCATCACCTAATGCGGATATTGCATCATCTAAAATACATAAAACGGAATTGCTTATATCGCAAAAATCTTCTAACCATTTTTTTGCTTGCTTTAGAGCAAGTTTAATAATTTCTACTGGGTTTATACCAGGTTCTGTTGGTTTGTCCAACATTTCACCCACCTTGGCCTTCATCATGTGTTGGCTATGAGATCTGTTAGGGAAGTCTTCAACATCACGATCATAATATTTTTTCCCGTGTGGAGACAGCTTGTTATATTCTTTTTGTTCTTTATCTGTCATATATCACTAACCTAAACATTTATCACTCCACTTTCCAATTCTCTCAAGACCTACTGTAGATGTCCAAATCCAACCTCGTTTTCCTGCTTTTGTAATTGCCTTCAAAAAGTCACCCAAATTATAGTTGAAAACAGCTGAATAGAAAACAATCTGCTCGGCTTTGATTGAATCGACACCACCAATGATGTTTTCATCAATTAGTTTATCTATAAGGCTATTAAGTTTTATCTTGATAGCCTTTTTTAATCTCTCTGTTGGAAGATTCTTAACGATATCCCATCTGAGTTCTGGGTCGTTAGGATTCTCCGTCTCTCCTATCGTGTCAATTTTGTTGAAAGCAAGAATGAGGTTGTCACGCAAACTGTTGGTATTGCATATTGGAAGAACAACCTCTTTCAAAATTCTACAATCTTCTCCCAAATCTCTTGAATGTGCGTTTATGATATAAACAATGACATCACACCCAGGAAGAATTTTCTTATACATTTCTTCATATTCTAAATCCTTGTCAACGTCATTATTTAATCCTGGCATATCATATATGGAGAGATTAAAACCATCACGCATAGGGAATACTTTCTCTATAATCTCTGTTGTTCCTTCAGCAACGTCAGAAACAGGGTTGCTTAAACCAAAAACTGCATTCAGTGTTGTTGATTTACCCACTCCAGATTGACCAATAACAGCTACTCTGAATGGTCTTTCTTTGATTTCTTTGTCTAGGGCACTTGTGATTTTACCCCATTCATCTGATGAAACTTTGCCGCCAAGTATGGCATGCAGAAGCTTTTCAATCATGAATTTTTCTTTGTTCTTTGATTCCATTTGCTTTATTTATTATTAATATGTTTTACTTCTCCAAACAATTGCCTCTATATTTACCAATTATTTCAAGACAGGGATTACCAACCGTCTTGTTTTTGGTGATAGCTCGCAATAAGTCACCTATATTGTAGTTATAAACAGCAGAATAAAAAGCAATCTGCTCTGTTTTGATTGAATCAACGCCACCAATGATGTTTTCATCAATTAGCTTATCTATAAAGCTATTTAGTTTTATTTTGATAGCCTTTTTTAATCTCTCTGTTGGAAGATTCTTAACGATATCCCATCTGAGTTCTGGGTCGTTAGGATTCTCCGTCTCTCCTATCGTGTCAATTTTGTTGAAAGCAAGAATGAGGTTGCCACGCAAGCTGTTGGTATTGCATATTGGAAGAATTATCTCTTTCAAAATTCGACAATCCTCTCGCAAATCTCTTGAATGTGCATTTATGATATAAACAATAACATCACATTCAGGGAGTTTATTTTTGCATATTTCCTCATACTTTTGCTCTTTATCAATGTCATTGTTCAATTCTGGCATATCATATATTGAAAGTTTTAAACCTTCACGCATTGGAAAATCCTTCTCCACAATCTCTGTAGTTCCTTCCACAACTTCACAGACATAATTCGCTGAGCCAAAAACAGCATTTACAGTTGTAGATTTACCCACACCTGATTGACCGATGATGACTATTCTGAAAGGATTGTCATTATTCCTTTTGTGTAGATTTTCTAAAATCCAGTCATCAAATGAAATATTATTGCTCCACAATAGTCTGTAAGGGGAATTTTCTTTGTTTTTCCTCATTTTCTATACCTATTTAAATGGCTTATTGGTTTATCTTTGATTTTAAGACTTCAATACCATATCCTCGCATAGCGCATACTGGTACAATTTCAAAAGGCAAAAATTTTCCATCGAATCTTTCTCGAATAATATTTTCTCTGATTTTAATGTTCTCAAAACAGCTATCGGATGGAGTATTTGCCTGCTCATTCCATGGAGTATAAGTGTTGTCTGCCCCTGCTATAATACGAGAGTCTATGTGATTTAATGCAAAAATCATTTTCACTTTTTTCTTCGTGTTGAGGAATGGTCTTAATTTCATAAGAAGTCTTTGCACAGGAGCATCAGTTCTATCAAAAGTTGTAACTATTACAATACAGTCAGCTACACTAACAGCATGCTCATAATATCTCTGGTATTTAGAGTCTGTCGAAAATTCTCCAATACCAGGGGTGTCAAGAACAGTTATAGATTCCTTACGTTTAGGATGGCTATCCATAACTGTAACAGTGTACATTTCTTTTGTACAAGAGACTAACGGGTCTGTTGAAAATTTTGTTCCATATAGGGCATTGATTAAACTTGTTTTACCATTTCCTGTTCGTCCCAAAAAACAGACATTGTATGTTCGTAACTTTTTCATGACTAAATTTTTGTTACTATTCCAACGCAGACAACATTTTTTACTGCCTTGTCATCATTATTATAAGTAGTAAGTAGCCAACATGGTTGTTCTACAAGGTATTTATTGCCTATAATAATATCAGAACCATCTTCCAAACGATACATACCCTTATATGCTTGTATTGCAGTGAAAGAAGAGCAGTCTTCATATTTTATGCCCCACATTTGTAGTACAGTTTCCCACGCCTTACTTTTGTTCTGAAATTTCTTCCAATACTGTAGAAGTTGCATATTTTGGGTAGAGACAATAGCCTCTTTCCATTCTTGTGCATTCATATTGGTACGAAGGGTTGGCAACAAAGGCGCAAATTTAGAAATGTTTTTAATGAAAGCATCCTTAGCTGGTGTAATTTTGTCAAGTTTTTCCTCCTTAATTTGAGGTGTAGGAGTTGTACCTACTACTTTAGTGGAATTACCATGAACCTCTTGCTGTTTGCCTTTTGGTATGGTAGGTTTTACTGGCTCCTCCTCTGTTCTCTTCTTTGAAAAGAACTTGGCTATAAAAATAACTCCAGCAGCAATAATTAAACCACCAACCAATAATAAATTAGTATTGTCTTGCATAATTAAGAAATATTAAAAGTTCATAATTTATTTGTCTGAATCATTGTAAAATACAATATACTAGTAATTTTCGATTCCATAATAATAAGATTAATTAGTTGTCAATCCGTTTTATTTGAACATAAAATTTTGTAATAATCCTAAAGCATAGCTTGATAACGCATGTTTTCCAGCATGCAGCAAATCAGACACAGCCTTTTTAAATAAATAGTCTATTTTTTCTACATCTCCATTTGCAGCTTTCCAAGTATCCTCATAATTAGCACCTACATTTTTAATTGCTAAAGGTAACTCTTTATTTTGGTACATTTGACGAATAATAGTCGCAGCAGCAATACCTAAAACACCACCGATTATTAGTCCTACAGGCGTTAATAAGAATCCTCCCATTGTAATACCAAAAGCAAAGGGCCCCAGTGCAAGTAAAGTACAAAGAGCTATGAACACCCACCATCCGCATGTTTTAATAATATTGAGTATGGTAGAAATTAAT
>ERZ1023822.106-NODE-106-length-31006-cov-36.752512_pt1 | contig 31006 bp, 24 predicted proteins | sample MGYA00380379_ERZ1023822 | MGnify/ENA primary metagenome ERZ1023822 (study PRJEB33179, sample SAMN07448988) | human gut metagenome | biome: Human-gut; feature: Human associated habitat; material: Faeces | host: Homo sapiens | place: India: Bhopal | collected... | reverse complement strand
TTCTGGAGAAGCGCTATCAGGAGAACAAGAACAACCCTAAGAAGGCAAGCGGCCTGATGGCAAGAATGCAGGCTCTCCAGGAGATGCAGCGCAAGCAGCAGGAAGAGATGATGCGCAAGAAGGCAGAACTGAACGAGAAAAAGAACAATCTCGGAAAATAAAGATTACCAGATAAAAATGAAAGCGTAATGGATTACCTGAAAAAGGTGTTCATTACGCTTTTTTTGTCCCCGAAAAGGTATAATTTGTTAAATGATATTATAAATTATACCTTTTCGGGGGTATTTTCATTTTTTATTCGTATATTTGCCCCCGAAAGGGTATAATATAATATTATCCCATATATAATATTACCCGATAGGGTATAAAACAACAAGAATATGAGCAATACATTATCATCATACGTCAAGGAAATGCGCAAGCAATTCGGATTGACGCAAGTAGATCTGGCAGCGAAATCGGGCGTAGGACTCAGATTCGTAAGAGAACTGGAACAGGGAAAGGAAACATTGCGACTCGACAAGGTAAACCAGGTTCTCCTGCTGTTTGGTCAGGAAATAGGCCCCGTTCCTATCACAAAAGAATAAAAATAAAATATCATGAAACAAGGAAAAATATATCTCTACGACCAATACGTAGGTCTGCTGACGGAAGACGAGACAGGCTTTACCTTCGCCTATGATTCAGATTATCTGGCATCGGATGGTGCGGAAGCCGTAAGTCTGACGCTTCCCTTATCCGATGAGCCCTACCACGATACCGTACTGTTTCCATTCTTCGATGGACTAATCCCCGAAGGATGGCTGCTGAACATCGCAGAAAGCAGTTGGAAAATCAACCAGCGCGACAGAATGTCGCTCCTCCTTGCCTGCTGCAAGGATTGCATCGGGGCAGTAAGCGTGATTCCTACAAACGAATCTCAGCAGAAGAAATGAATGGTTCACCCCATAAACAGAAAGGAGAATAAGATATGGAGAAATGTCTATATTGTTATAAACCGCTCAAACCTGGTCAGGTAGATTACCATCCCGCCTGCGCACGCAAGCTCTTCGGCACCAAGGAAGCCCCTGTCTTACCCTACGTTAGAAAGGAAATAGGCGACCTGGCAAAACAGGTAGTGCGTGCCCAGACCACCCTCACCGGTGTGCAGGCGAAGCTCTCGCTCGATGTAAATCCGGGCGGAAAGAACGAACCATCCCGCTTCACCATCGTAGGTCTTTGGGGAAAATATATCCTCAAGCCACAAACCGACCGCTACCGCTGTCTACCGGAAATAGAAGACCTCACGATGCATCTCGCCGAAGCCGCCAAGATAGCTGTGGTTCCCCACGGACTGATTCGCTTTGCCGATGGTGAACTCTGTTATATCACCCGAAGAATAGACCGACTGGATGATGGACAAAAGGTACCGATGGAAGATATGTGCCAGCTGTCAGAGCGCCTTACCGAATACAAATATAAAGGTTCCTACGAGCAGGTAGCCAGACTCATCAAGAAGTATTCATCGTTCTCGCAGCTCGACCTCGTGAACTATTGGGAAGTGGTCATATTCTCATGGATTACGGGCAACGCTGACATGCACCTCAAGAACTTCTCGCTCTACAACAACCGCAAGTTGGGTTATGGCTTAACTCCAGCCTACGACCTCCTCTGCACGAAGATTGTGATGCCAGAAGATACCGAGGAGCTCGCCCTGACGCTCAACGGAAGAAAGAGAAAGATTCAGAAATCTGATTTCGTCAAGGTAATGACCGCCTCGGGCCTCAGCGAGAAGGTAATCAACAACATCGCCAAAAAGTTCCGCCGATCCATCGTGAAATGGCTCGACCTGATAGAAGCCTCCTTCCTGCCAGACAGCATGAAGAAGGAATACAAGAAACTGATTCTCAGCAGAGTTATGGCATTAAGATAATGTTTCTGTATAAAATAAAAACAAACACCCCCGAAAAGGTATAATTAATCAATCTACGAGATTAACTATAACTTTTCGGGGGTATATTGTTTAAAGCAAATTTGCTTCTTCAATAGTATCCAACCCAAATTTACTTCTTCAATACCGGCTCGCAGGTGATATCCACACCGAGCTTCTTGAAGATTTTCTGGTCTACATCACTCAGCATCACGGTGCAATGAGCCTGGCAGCCGCGAAGTTTAGGCAACTGCTCCAATGCCTTCTTGCAGTTCTCATCATTCTCCGAAAGAACAGAGAGGGCTACAAGAACCTCATCAGTATGAAGACGAGGATTGTGACCACCGAGATAATTCACCTTGGTATGCTGGATAGGCTCAATCATCGACTGAGGAATCAGCTTCAATTCATGGTCGATGCCTGCCAACTGCTTGGTAACATTCAGGAGCAAGGCGGCACTACAGCCCAGCAACTCGCTGCTATGACCGCAGATAATGGTACCATCCTCCAACTCAATGGCAGAAGAGGTATGTCCCGTCTCCTTCTTATGATTCTTGGCAGCTACCGTCACCTTGCGGTAATCAGTAGTAATCTTAGCCTGATTGAAGAGCATCTGAATCTTATTGATCTCATCTTCATTGCAAGCACCAGCCGCCATCTTATTGGTAGCCGCATAGTAACGGCGGACAATCTCATTCTTGGATGCCTCGCAGCAAACCTCATCATCAGAGATACAGAAACCTACCATGTTTACACCCATATCCGTAGGCGACTTGTATGGATTGCTACCATAGATACCCTCGAACAGCGCATTGAGCACAGGATAAATCTCTACATCACGGTTATAGTTGATGGCTATCTTGTTGTAAGCCTCCAGATGGAACGGGTCAATCATATTCACATCGTTCAGATCGGCAGTAGCAGCCTCGTATGCGATGTTCACAGGATGCTTCAATGGGAGATTCCACACAGGGAATGTCTCAAACTTGGCATAACCGGCACGCACACCACGCTTGTTCTCATTATAAAGCTGACTCAGGCAAACCGCCATCTTACCGCTGCCAGGACCCGGCGCAGTAACAATAACCAGAGGACGCTCTGTTTCAACATAATCGTTCTGACCGAAACCCTCGTCAGAGGCAATCAGACTCACGTTGTGAGGATAGCCCTCGATGAGATAATGGCAGTAAGTCTTGATGCCCTCGCGCTCCAGACGCTGTTTGAAGGCGATGGCGGCAGGCTGGCCATTATAATGAGTGATGACAACAGAACCCACCATGAAACCACGGTTTTGGAACTCACCACGAAGGCGCAACACGTCCTCATCGTAAGTAATGCCCAAGTCGGCACGCTTCTTGTTTTTCTCAATATCGGCTGCACTAATCACGATAACAATCTCGATGCTATCGCTGATTTTCTGGAACATGCGCAGTTTGCTGTCAGGCTGGAAACCCGGCAAAACTCTGCTGGCATGATGATCGTCAAAAAGTTTACCGCCCAATTCGAGGTAAAGCTTTCCGTCAAACTGTGAGATTCTCTCCTTGATGTGTTCTGACTGAATCTTCAGATACTTCTCGTTATCGAAACCTATCTTCATACTACTTTAAATAAAACTATATCGCTATTATTTTGCAAATTTGACTGCAAAAGTACAAAAAAAACTGGCTATAGAACAATGTTTTACGCAAATTATTCTTAATTCTCAAGGATTTGCCGTATCTTTGCATCTTGCAATGGGCAGCATAACATGTCATATCGCAAAAACATGGAGTTTAAAAGAAAACATAACCGACAAATGAAAAAGAATTTACGTACCGCCTCTATCTGCGTGCAGGGAGGCTATGAGCCAAAGAACGGCGAACCGATTGAAGTGCCAATTTATCAAAGCACTACTTTCAAGTATGACAACTCTGAGGAGATGGCTATGCTCTTCGACCTGAAGAAGGAAGGCTACTTCTATACCCGTCTCCAGAACCCTACCAACGATGTTGTGGCTAAGAAGATTGCCGAACTCGAAGGTGGCGTAGGAGCCGTTTTAACCAGCAGCGGTCAGGCTGCCAACTTCTATGCTGTGTTCAACATCTGCGAAGCGGGCGACCATATCGTTACATCTAATGAGATTTATGGTGGTACCTTCAATCTCTTCGGCGTAACCCTGAAGAAACTCGGCATTGAGTGTACTTTCGTGAATCCGAACGATAGCGAAGAAGAAATCCAGAAAGCTTTCCGCCCTAACACCAAGGTTGTTTTCGGCGAAACCATCAGCAACCCGGGCTGCGCAGTACTCGACATCGAGAAGTTTGCACGTATTGCTCACAAGAATGGGGTGCCTCTCATCGTTGACAACACCTTCGCTACGCCTATCAACTGCCGCCCATTCGAATGGGATGCCGACATCGTTACCCACAGTACCACCAAGTATATGGATGGTACGGCTTCACAGGTAGGTGGCGTGGTAGTAGACAGCGGCAACTTCGACTGGATGGCTCATGCTGATAAGTTCCCAGGTCTCTGCACACCGGATGACAGCTACCATGGTCTGACCTATGTGAAGGCTTTCGGCAAGATGGGTTACACCACCAAACTCGTAGCTCAGCTGATGCGCGATCTCGGCAGCATCCCTGCCCCAATGAATTCATTCATCCTCAACCTCGGTCTTCAGAGTCTCCACCTCCGTATGCGCCAACATTGTGCCAATGCACAGAAGGTGGCAGAGTTCCTGCAGAACGATGAGCGTGTGGCTTGGGTTCACTATAGCGGTCTGGAGGGCGATGAGTATCATGCGCTTGCCCAGAAGTATATGCCAAACGGCACCTGCGGTGTTATTGCCTTCGGATTGAAGGGAGACCGCGAGACAGCCATCAAGTTTATGGATTCTCTCGACATGATCAACATCGTAACCCATGTAGCCGATGCCCGCACCTGTGTGCTCCATCCAGCCAGTCACACCCATCGCCAGCTCAGCGAAGAGCAGCTGAAGGAAGCAGGTGTTGCGCCAGATCTGATTCGCCTCTCTGTAGGTATCGAAGATGTAGAAGACATCCTCGATGATATCAAGCAGGCTTTGGATCAGATTTAAGACAAATAGGATACATAACAACAAAGCAACATTATAACAGTAAAATTAGAAACATGATTAAAGCTATGATTTTAGCTGCTGCGGCTCTCACGATGGGCACAGCAGCTGATGCACAGACTATGATTCAGAAAAATGACATCAAGGTAGAAAACCACCTGATGACTCCTGAAGCTCTCTGGGCAATGGGACGTATCGGTGGCGCCGAAGCTTCGCCTAACGGCAAGCAGGTGGTGTACCAGGTGGGTTACTACAGTGTAAAGGAGAACAAGGGTCATCAGATGCTCTTCATCATGGATGCCAACGGCAAGAACCAGAAGGCATTGACCACCGATGCAAAGAGCGAAAGCGATGCCGCATGGATCGAGGGTGGACAGAAGATTGCCTTTATCCGCGACGGTCAGCTCTGGAGCATGAACCCAGACGGTACAGGCAGAAAGCAGCTCACCAACGACAAGTTGGGCATCCAGGGCTTCCGCTTCTCTCCTGACGGCAAGAAGGTAATCCTCATCAAGGAACTCCCTTATCACGGAACCATCAAGGAGAATCCTTCTGACCTCCCATTGGCTACCGGTCGTCTCGTAACTGATATGAACTATCGCCACTGGGACCACTACGTAGAGAGCCTTCTCCATCCTTTCGTGGCTGATGTGGCTGAAGACGGTACCATCAATGCCGGCGAAGACATCCTGAAGGATGAACCATTCGAGTGCCCTATGGCTCCATTCGGTGGCATCGAGCAGCTGGCATGGAGTCCGGATTCCAAGACCATCGCCTATACCTGCCGTAAGAAAGAGGGCGTTCAGTATGCCATCTCTACCGACTCTGATATCTACCTATATAATATAGGTACGCGCGAGACCAAGAACCTCTGCAAGGAGGCTGGCTATGTAGAGCCTAAGATTGATGCTACCAAGAGCATGAAGAACCAGGCTGTAAATGCTCCTGAGAATCTGAAGAACAATCCGGGTTACGACGTAAACCCTCAGTTCTCTGCTGACGGCAAGTACATCGCTTGGCAGAGCATGGCTCGCGATGGCTACGAGAGCGACCGCAACCGCCTCTGTGTTTACGAACTCGCTACCGGCAAGAAGAACTATGTATCAGAGAAGTTCGACTCTAGCGTAGAGGGCTTCGTATGGAACAAGGACAACAAGAGCCTCAGCTTCATCGGCGTATGGCACGGAACTCTGAACCTCTATCAGACGAACTTCAAGGGCGAAGTAAAGCAGATTACCAACGAGTGGGCTGACTACGGAAGCATCTCGCTTGCCAACAACGGCAACAAACTTCTCGCTACCAAGGCTAGCATGAGTCATCCTACTGATATCTACATCGTAACTCCAGGCAAGGATGCCAAGAGTACCAAGGTAGAGCAGATTACCCGCGAGAACGACCATATTCTGAACCAGTTGAATCTGGGTAAGTGTGAGCAGCGTTGGGTAAAGACTACCGACGGCAAGCAGATGCTGGTATGGATTATGTTGCCATCTAATTTCGATGCCAACAAGAAGTATCCTACCCTTCTCTTCTGCGAGGGTGGTCCTCAGAGTCCGGTAAGCCAGTTTTGGAGCTACCGCTGGAACATCCAGATCATGGCAGCCAACGGTTATGTAGTCGTATTGCCAAACCGCCGCGGTCTCCCTGGTTTCGGAAGCGCATGGAACGAAGAGATTTCTGGCGACTGGACAGGCCAGTGCATGAACGATTATCTTTCAGCTATTGATGATGCTGCCAACAATCTTCCTTACGTAGACAAGGATCGTTTGGGTTGTGTAGGTGCCAGCTTCGGTGGTTTCTCAGTATACTATCTCGCCGGTCATCACAACAAGCGTTTCAAGGCATTCCTCTCTCACGATGGTGCTTTCAACCTGGAGAGCATGTACACCGATACAGAGGAGGCTTGGTTCTCTAACTGGGAATACGAGGATGCTTACTGGAACAAGGACCAGAGTGCCAACGCCAAGAAGACTTACGAGAACAGTCCTCATAAGTTTGTAGACAAGTGGGATACTCCAATCCTCTGCATCCACGGCGAAAAGGATTACCGTATCAATGCCAACCAGGGCATGGGCGCCTTCAATGCAGCCCGCATGCGTGGCATCCCAGCCGAACTCCTCATCTATCCTGATGAGAACCACTGGGTATTGAAGCCACAGAACGGCGTGCTCTGGCAGCGCACTTTCTTCGGCTGGTTAGACAAGTGGTTGAAGAAATAACATATAAAAAAGGCTTGCTCCGTAATGAAGCAAGCCTTTTTTGTATATGATAGAATGTATTAACTTACGCGATTCAACTTCTTGATGATAGAGAAGATGAAGAGGGCTGAAACCAGACAGATACCTGCGAGAACACCCCAGATGGCAATGAGGTTGAAGTTCTGACCCCACATGATGCCAGGAATCATAACCAACTGGTTACCGATGGCTGTTGCACCAAACCAGAGACCCATCATCAAACCAGCATACTTTGGAGGAGCTACCTTCGATACAAATGAAATACCAATTGGAGAAAGCAGAAGCTCTGCGAATGTAAGGATGAGGTATGTAGAGATGAGGAGGTTAGCACTTACACGTGTACCCTCTGTAGCAGGATTGCCCTGTGTCAAAGGAAGCTCCAGTCCCATAGAACCTACAGCCATCCATACAAAACCGAGAGCTGCAACGAGCATACCCAAACCAATCTTCTCTGGCGATGTAGGCTCCTTGCCAATCTTGTGGAGCCATGAGAACAAAGCAACGCTCACTGGTGTCAATGCCACTACATAGCATGGGTTGAACTGCTGGAAGATAGGAGCCTCAACATCTACGGCACCTTCAAGGTTGCTGTACTTGTAGAAGAGGAAAGCGATGGCAGCAACGATGACGCCAAGAGAGATGCCCTTACCCTTGCCGGTCTTGCTCTGTGCCAGACCGAAACAACCGTAAACCACGAAGATGCAGGCTACGAGGTTGGTAACGTCGAATGCCATTGACTGCAGACCCTCTGAAGTCTTCTGTGTATAATCGCGGGCAAAGAGTGTCAATGTATTACCGTTCTGATGGAAAGCCATCCAGAAGAAGATAACCACAGCGAATACGAGACAGAGGCAGATGATGCGCTCCTTGGTCTCAGCCTTAGAAAGTTCGTTTGTCTCCTTGGCAGAAGTCTTATCATCCTTACTCTTGGTCTCAGAAGCAAGAACATGCTTGTATGTAAAGCTGAAGGCATAGTAGATAGCGATACTAACAATAAGCGAAGCACATGCCACGGCGAATGCGAAGTGGTATGAATCTTCCACCGACACGCTTAGGCTCTCCTGCGCCCACTTCATAATCTTGATAGCAGCAGTAGGAGCAAACATAGCACCGATGTTGATAGCCATATAGAAGAGCGAGAAACCGGAATCACGGTTGCTGGCATACTGTGGCTCGTCGTAGAGACGGCCTACCATCACCTGCAGATTACCCTTGAACAGACCGGTTCCCAAAGCGATGAGAATAAGTGAAATACCCATAGCAGCAACGGCAACGGTTTCCTTGCCAAGAGGAAGTGAAAGAACAAGATAGCCGATGAACATGATGAAGATACCTGTGGTAACCATACGTCCAAAGCCAAACTTGTCGGCTGCGATACCACCGATGATAGGAAGGAAATAAACCATCATCAGGAATGTAGAGTAAATAGTACTTGCCAATCCAGTTTCAAAACCGAAGTTGGCCTGCAAATAAAGCAAGAACACAGCAAGCATGGTGTAATAGCCGAAACGCTCACCTGTGTTTGCCAAAGCTAAGGCCCACAGACCTTTTGGTTGATTCTCAAACATAATTTTTTGTTTTGTTGTTATTTTATTATTTAGTTATTCTTTTCTCGCAATTTTTGTGCAAAGATACATAAATTATTCCATATTTCAAACTTATTGCACCAAAAAGCGCACTTCACATAGCATTTTTCTACTAGGAACCGGCTAAAATTCTAAAAAACAGACAAATCAGATTAAAAAAATCCGTTTATATTACAACGTAATTGCATTTTTTTTCGTACCTTTGCACCCCGAAACCATGAGGAGGTTTCGGGATACACAAAAATACTTCAAAAAATTCTAAATAGAAAGGTAAAAGGATATTTATGAGACAACTTAAGATTAGTAAGAGTATAACCAACCGTTCCAGTGAAGCACTCGACAAGTACTTGGTGGAGATTGGTAGAGAGCCTATGGTCTCTATCGATGAAGAAATCGAACTTGCCCAGAAGATTCGCAAAGGCGGTCGTGAGGGAGAACGTGCCAAGGAGAAATTGGTAAAAGCAAACCTTCGTTTCGTTGTATCTGTTGCTAAGCAATATCAGCACCAAGGTCTTTCTCTTACCGACCTCATCGACGAGGGTAACATCGGTTTGGTAAAGGCTGCTGAAAAGTTTGACGAGACCCGCGGCTTTAAGTTTATCTCATACGCCGTATGGTGGATTCGTCAGAGCATCCTGCAGGCTATTGCTGAGCAGAGCCGTATCGTTCGTCTGCCTTTGAACCAGGTAGGTGCATTGAGCAAGATTAGTGCAGAAATCAGTAAGTTTGAGCAGGAGAACCAGCGCAAACCTTCTGTTGCTGAGCTCGCTCAAATTACAAAGATGGAAGAAAGCAAGATTGACCAGACTATCAAGGCAGATAATCACCACATGAGTATCGATGCTCCATTCGGTAGCGATGATGACGACAATGCGATGGTCGACGTGATGGCTTCGGGTGATGACAGCCGTACCGATAAGGGTGTTGACTTCGAGTCTATGGCGAGCGAGCTTGACCGCGTTCTCAACTCTGTATTGAAAGACCGTGAACGCAAGATTCTGTGCTACTGCTATGGTATCGGTTGCCACGAGAAGGGTTTGGAGGAAATCGGTAGCGAGTTCAACCTTACCCGTGAGCGTGTTCGCCAGATTCGCGAAAAGAGTATCATCAAGCTCCGTGATAGCGGTAAGATCAAAATCTTGATGAAGTACTTGGGATAAAGTAAGTGAAGAACGAATAGCGAAGAGTGAAGAATTCTTTTGCTTTTCTTCACTAGGGTTTGAAGACGAGAGAAAAATAGATAAAACCAAGTTGCTCATAGCAACGAAAGTAAAAAGGGGCAATCAGTTGGTTCATCCCAATCTGATTGCCCTTTCTCTATTAACTATAAACTGTTAACTATTAACTATTAACAAAGTTTCCAAACTTATCAATAAAGCCACTGATACCTTCACGGGATGCTTCGAAGTAAGGATATTCATCACGCAAGCAAATTTCGTCGTAAAGGAAATCCGCCACTACCGTATCGTTACCATCCGGCATTACCAGTCCCATCTTGCCATTCTTCTCAGCTATTACCGGCATGATGCTCAAGTCATCATTATAAATGTAGCAGGTGCGCAAGAAATCATAAGTTGGCGAGAGTAAGATGTTGCCTTGATGGTCTTTCATACCGAACTTTCCATCCAGCTCAAATACTTCATGATATTGAATGTATTTCGCCTTGATGCGCTGGTAATAGAAAACCATCTTGCGCTTATCGTTGACAAAATCCAGCATATACTGGAAGGTGTCACAATAGTTGGCTACCGAACGGACCAGAATCATCTTCAAGTCAAGACCATCCAATGCTTTTCTGTTCAGATCAATATACTTGGCTATCGCCTTCTCCTTCTCTGGTACAGAGAGGCTGGCTAGCCTTTCCTCAAATTTCAACATAGCTTGCTTGGTACCCGACATACCCTTGATATACCGGTGTATCTGTCTGCCCATCTCAGAACATACAAACTTGTCAATCTCCTGCTGCTCTATCGGGTCAGCATAGTCCTTAATCAATGATTCAGGTGTCGCATTCATGGTTATTTCCTTTCTTTTAAAAATTACACTTTCAAAGATTTAGAAGAACAAAGAGCAAACGAATTCTACACTCTTCGTTTTTTACTCTTCACTCAATTTGCTCTTTGTTCTTCGCTCTTCACTTATTTCACATTAGGCTTCTGCAATCCATATCCCTTTCGCTTGTCTTCCCACAAGAGGAGGAAAGCGATGAGGATGGCTACTACTCCGAAACCGGCAAAGATAGTCATCGTCTGGGTATAGTCGATGGTGCCGTCGGCTGCGGTATTCGCCTGGTTTACCTTACCAATCCATACCGGAATGAGAGCCAGTCCGATGTTCTGGATATAGAAGATAAGAGCATATGCAGTTCCTAAGAGTTTCATTGGAATAATCTTTGGCACAGATGGCCACATGGCTGATGGTACCAGACCAAAGGCTACGCCCAGGATGAGCATCAGCACGATGGCAAGCACCCAAGAGTTGATTGGCAGGGCAAACATGACGTGCACAAAGGTCAGGAGGCAACTGCCGATAATCATCAGCGTGGCACCCTTGCCATACTTATCGTATATACTACCGAAGAGCGGTGTGAGGAAGATGGTACCGAAAGGCAACATTGCAGGAATCAGACCTGCCATATTAGCATCCACACCATACTTGAAAATCATCAGCTTGGTAGCAAACTTCAGGAATGGGAATACGCCTGCATAGAACATCAGACAGAGTACAGCCACATACCAGAAACCTATTGTCTTGAAAAGACCTCCCAAGTCAGAGAACTTGAAACCTTCTTCCGGCTCAGTAGCCACAGCTGCCACAGAAGCATCCTCCTTCTTGTCCATCACGCAATAAACCAGATAAACCAGTACACCAGCGCAAAGCAATACAGCGCCCAAAGCAACAGAAGCAGATACTCCACCCATTGCCTTGGCAAAAGGAAGAGAAGCACTCAGGGCTGCAGCAGTTCCCAAACGAGCCGTAGCAACCTGTACACCCATTGCCAGAGCTAACTCATGGCCCGTAAACCACTTCACGATGACCTTGCTCACTGTGATACCGCATATCTCGCATCCTACACCATAGATGGCAAAGCCAAGAGCAGCTATCACTACCTGCGTACTGTAAGTACCGAAGAATGGTACAGCAACCATTCCGTCAAACTCATGACCTAAAGCATACCACTTCAACAAGGCTCCACCAAACATCAGGACGGTAGAAAGGATACCAGTGAAACGGATGCCAAACTTATCGAGGATAAGACCACCGAAAAAGAGGAGCAGGAGGAACACATTGAAGTATCCGTAAGCTCCAGAGAAGAAGCCGTATTCATCCGAATTCCATCCGAGTCCGAGACCATTCTCTGCTCCCTTGGCTGCTGTCAAGAGAGGCTCCAGTGGAGACATCACATCTGTAAAAAAGTAACCGAACATCATCGTGATACTCACAATGAGGAGGGCGGTCCAGCGAGCTGACTTAGAGTCGCTCAATTTCATCTGCATTTTTTCTGTTGTACTCATTTTCTTTAAAACATAAATGATAAACCCGTTATCATTATTAATTATCAATTATTAATTATCATCTATTTCCGTTTCACGTTCTTCGTTCTGGTGATATCAAAGAGATAAGAGAGTTTCAGAACAATCTGTCCGTAGTTACTCTTTCCGAAATAATCACGCTTAGAAGCACCATAGATATTTCCCAGACCATAGTAGTATCGGGCTTCGGCAAGGAAATGCCCCACCTTCGGAATACTGTATTCAGCACCCAGACCAAGGGCGATACCATAATCGAGCTTGTTCTTGACTGCCATCGTATCCTGAGCCACCACCGGACTTACACGGTTATTGTCGGTTGCCGGCATGTGCTCTACCGAGAAGTTGGTCTTCTGCGAATCACTCAGATAGAGACCAAACTGCGGACCGGCATTCACGAAGATATTCAGTCCTCTTGTCTCCCTACCCCATGCCAGATGCGCAAAGATTGGCACCTGAATATAGTTGATGGTACGCTTGTAAGCCATCGCCTCTTTGGTTTCGGTGATAATCACCGGATTATTCTCCATATCCAGGATATCCTCTTCCCATCCTGCCTGCGAATAGTTTACCTCGGCATAGATAGAACAGATGGTCTTGAAATATTTCTCACAGGTATATCTCATCGAGAAACCGCCCGTCAGTCCGCCGTGCTGTTTCTGCTGTACCTCGGGTGTGAATCCTACGCTACTCATCATATAGCCCCCATTAAAACCGATGGCGAAATCATTACGATGCTCTCCTATCTGTGCCGAAACTGGAATTCCGAAGATGAGCATCAGAATCAGCAGCCCAATATTTCTATTCATTATCAACTATAAATTGTAAACTATAAATTGTAAACTATAAACTAGTACTTCACCGCCTCTATCTGATGATTAAAGGTATAGTGAATCAACTGGAAACTCTTGTTCTTGTATCCTCCTCTACTGGTCTTCTCGAAACGGAGTGGAGTCTGCACAGGCTGGTAAGTCATCTGCTGGCGCTCACCTGTAAAGTTCTTGCCATATCTCTTGACACCCTGAATCAGATACATTCCGTGATCGAAACCGGTGATGGCGAATCTTGGCTGTGCCACCATCATAGGCTGATGGAACCATCGCTCATAACGGCTCTCAAGCGCCTTGGTCTGTGCTGAGTTCGGGTTATAATAGAAGGTGGAAGGGATATAAGTATCATACTTATAGAATCTTTCCAGATTATACTTGGCATACATCAGCCATTCGGTATAGCCGAAGAGCGAAATAGCTGCACCCGGATACTTCGCATCAAATTCGTCGAGCTTGTTCAACACCTGAGTCAACTGTGGCGAACGTCCCGTATTCAGGATAATCACATTCTGCTTGGAAGGCATGAAAGCCTTGGCAAACTGCTCGACACTTGAATTCACATTGGTGATGCTATAATTGATTTTCCTGCGTTCCAGTTCCTTGCGCAGACCGAACGTAAAGTTGCCCTTTCTCGAAGTAGAATCATTGCAGTCTATAAAGATAGGATGCACATTGGTAAATCGGCTCAGGAATGCCTTGATGGTCGCATCATTCAGCGCATCATCGCTCTGATAAACCTGGAAAATCTCTTTGTTTCTTTCTACATCATCTCCGCTGATAGAGAACGGAATCACCATTTTGATGCCGTAGTTCTTGCAGAAGTTGGTCAGCGGAGCCACCTGCTTGGTATAAAGTGGACCAAAGATGATGTCGCATTGGTTAGCGCCCTCCTGCAAGAGTGTATTCCGGATATCAGCATCAATAGGAACGTTCCAGGCATGCACATCTATATCGGCGCCCTGCTGCTTCAGGGTTTCGCAAGCCAGCAGCAAACCGCGGTAATACTCCACCATTCGCTTGCCGTCGCCATCAACATTATGCAAAGGTAACATCACGCCTACCTTTACCGCATTTCTGGCAACAGTAGCCTTTGAGGTTGCCGGAACTGTAGCAGTTTTCTGAACCGTTGCCCCATTCCCCGACTTCTGACCGTTCACCTGATTAGGATTCTTCTGGTCTTTGGTGTATGGAATAAAGAGCGTAGCTCCCTTCTGCAGCATGTATCCCTCACGCTTCATCTCCGGATTGGCATCCATCAGTTCAGGAAGGCTCAATCCATATTTATTGGCGATACCAAAGATGGTATCTTTCTTCTTAACCGTGTAAATGTCGCGCCATTTTACAGTCTGCGCGCCAATGCTGACACTGAGCAGAAGCCCAACGAGCAGCAGGAAATATCTCATTTTTTGTCTCATATCTCAAGATTTTTTTAACGATATCTTCAAATATTTCATGTTTTCATCTGCAAAAATACAAAAAATCTTGCATCTGACGCAATATCTCTCATCTTTTTATTATCTTTGCACAAATTATTTTAGAAATGAGACGAAAAATAGCATTACTTTGCATCATGTTGCCACTTTTGACGTGTCAATTACACGCTCAGGAAGTCAACGACGACGAGGAGGACAACACAGAAGAGACGACCAAGGTCAGTTCTCTTCTCGTGCCGAATGCCTTCTCTCCAAATGGCGATGGCATCAACGACATCTACAAGCCCAAGGATGGTTACCGGAACATTGAGGAGTTCCACGCCTATATATATAATAGGTGGGGACAGAAACTCTATGAATGGACCGACCCTGCAACGGGATGGGATGGCACCTACCGTGGAAAACCGGTCAAGGAGGGAGTCTACTTCTGTCTCGTCAAGGCGAAGGGGGCAGATGGCGTGGTGTATAACATCAAACGTGATGTTAACCTGCTCAGAGGTTATACCGAAGAGCAGAACAGTAACTATTAGGCAAACAGCAATTAGCAGAATTGGAATATGAATTCAGAAGAAAAGATAAATGTATGGGGCGCACGGGTCCACAACCTCAAGAACATTGATGTGGAGATTCCGCGTGATTCCCTCACCGTGATTACCGGGCTCTCGGGTTCGGGCAAGAGTTCACTGGCCTTCGACACCATCTTTGCCGAAGGTCAGCGCAGATATATCGAAACATTCTCTGCCTATGCCCGCAACTTCCTGGGTAATATGGAACGCCCGGATGTTGATAAGATTACGGGATTGAGTCCGGTCATCAGCATAGAACAGAAAACCACCAACAAGAATCCCCGCTCTACCGTGGGCACTACCACCGAGATTTACGATTATCTCCGTCTGCTCTATGCCCGCGCCGGTACTGCCTACAGCTATCAGAGTGGCGAGGAGATGATGAAATATACCGAGGAACAGGTCATCGACATGATTCTCAGCGATTATAAGGGCAAGGCTATCTTCCTGCTCGCTCCCCTCGTACGCCAGCGCAAGGGTCATTACCGCGAACTCTTCGAAAGCATGCGCAGAAAGGGGTATCTCTACGTGCGACTCGACGGCAACATCCTCGAAATCGTTCCCAATATGAAAACCGACCGCTACAAGAACCACAATATAGAAGCTGTGGTAGATAAACTGGTGGTGAAGGAAGAAGATGAGGAACGCATCCGCAAGAGTGTGGCAACGGCTATGAAACAGGGCGACGGCATGGTAATGGTTCTTGAGAAAGGTGCCAAGGAGGCCAAGACATACTCCAAGCGTCTCATGGACCCTGTAACGGGTATCGCCTACCAGGATCCAGCTCCTAACATGTTCTCCTTCAACTCTCCCGAAGGTGCCTGTCCGCATTGCAAGGGTCTGGGAAAGGTGAACCAGATTGATATCAAAAAGGTAATTCCCGATGATAAACTCAGCATCCATGAAGGCGGCATCGCTCCGCTCGGCAAATACAAGAACCAGATGATTTTCTGGCAGATAGAATCATTGCTCAGCAAGTATGACCTCAACCTGAAGACACCTATCTGCGAGATTCCGGGCGATGCCATGCAGGAAATTCTCTATGGCTCGCTCGAAAACGTGAAGATTGAGAAGGAAAAGGTGCATACCTCTACCGACTACTTCTGCGCCTACGATGGCATCATCGACTACCTGCAGAAGGTGATGGAGGATGACGAGAGTGCGGCGGGCAAGAAATGGGCCGACCAGTTTATCTCTACCATCGAATGTCCTGAATGCCATGGTTTGCGACTCAAAAAAGAATCGCTCTCTTTCAAGATCTGGGATAAGAATATATCCGAAGTAGCCAGTCTCGACATCGATGAACTGCGCGATTGGCTCGAAGAAGTGGAACAGCATCTGCCTTCGATGAAAGCGAAGGTGGCTCACGAAATCATCAAGGAGTTGCGCTCACGCGTTACCTTCCTCCTCGATGTAGGACTCAATTATCTCTCGCTTAACCGCCAGTCAGCTTCTCTCTCGGGTGGCGAGAGTCAGCGCATCCGTCTGGCTACTCAGATTGGTAGCCAGCTAGTCAATGTACTCTATATCCTCGATGAGCCGAGCATCGGTCTGCACCAGCGCGACAACGAACGTCTGCTCAACAGTCTGAAGGAACTTCGCGACCTGGGCAATACCGTTATTGTGGTAGAGCACGATGAAGATATGATGCGGGCTGCCGACTGGATTGTAGATATCGGTCCGAAGGCGGGACGCAAGGGAGGTGAAGTTGTCTTCCAGGGCACTCCCCAGGAGATGCTCAAGACCGATACCATCACCGCCCAGTATCTCAACGGAAAGATGGCTATTGAGGTACCTGCCCTCCGCAGAGAAGGCAACGGCAAGCATATTACCATTCACGGAGCTACGGGCAACAACCTCAAGGGGGTGGATGTTGATTTTCCACTTGGCAAACTCATTGTCGTAACGGGTGTCAGCGGCTCAGGCAAATCTACTCTCATCAACGAGACTCTCCAGCCTATCCTCTCACAGCATTTCTACCGTTCGCTCAAGAAACCGATGCCATACGAGAGCATCGAGGGTATCGAGAATATCGACAAGGTAGTGAATGTAGACCAGAGTCCTATTGGCAGGACGCCTCGCAGCAATCCAGCAACCTACACAGGCGTGTTCAGCGATATCCGCTCGCTCTTCGTAGGACTTCCCGAGGCAAAGATCCGCGGTTACAAGCCGGGCAGATTCTCCTTCAATGTGAAAGGTGGAAGATGCGAAGAATGTAAGGGTAACGGATATAAGACCATCGAGATGAACTTCCTGCCAGATGTCTACGTACCTTGTGAGGTATGCCACGGCAAACGCTACAACCGCGAGACGCTGGAGGTAAGATACAAGGGAAAGAGCATAGCCGATGTTCTCGACATGACCATCAACCAGGCGGTAGATTTCTTCGAGAATGTTCCTCAGATACTGCAGAAGATCAAGGCTTTACAGAATGTAGGTCTCGGATACATCAGGTTAGGACAGAGTTCCACTACCCTCTCTGGCGGTGAAAGTCAGCGCGTAAAACTGGCTACCGAACTCTCGAAGCGTGATACGGGCAAGACGCTCTATATTCTCGATGAACCGACAACCGGTCTGCATTTCGAAGACATCCGCATCCTGATGGATGTACTCCAGAAACTGGTAGACCGTGGCAATACGGTCATCATCATCGAGCATAACCTCGATGTCATCAAACTCGCCGATTGGCTCATCGACATGGGTCCGGAAGGTGGACGAGGCGGCGGTCAGCTCCTCTTTGCCGGAACACCAGAAGAAATGGTGAAGCAGCAGAAGGGATATACCTACAAGTTCCTCGCCCCTTTACTGAAGAAATCAGGGAAACCTGAATAAATCAGGATAGAAACGAAGATTGTGGCAGAAGAAATAATCCCCCAACCTACTTTCTTAAGCGGGTTGGGGAATTTTTATTTCAATATAAAATATGACGACTGCTACCCTTTTATCTTCACAAACATCAAAGGCCCAATCCTTGTAAAGGAGGAAGACATGGATGCTTATATTAGAAGCCACGAAGAAGACTTCATCGGCCAAGCCGAGGAATCCTTGCCAATCAAATCCTGCAGAAGATTATTTGAATTATTCGACATAGATACCGACTGGCTTGAATTATAACATACCGCCAAAGTACATGATATATGAATGTACTTTGGCGGTACGCTATTTAAAGAGTTTATTTACTATCAGAGTTATTCTTCCTCTTCAGAATCACAGCCACTATCGGCGAAGCCATCATCGAAACCTGCATCATATCCTTCTTCATACCCAAGCTCATACTCCTTCCTTTTTCCCCTTATACCGACATGCATCATCGTAAGAATCGCCTCGTATATTTTCGATACCATCATTATACCCATCCTCCTGCCCCTGATCAAGAGCAGCCTCAATGATTAATATTTAATTAATGATAAAGAAATAAAAAAGAATATTGATATGATATACAATATATCGTATTTTCAGAAACTTTTCTAGTTTTTTTTGTTATTTCTCAAAATAATATTGTACCTTTGCTCTCAAAATAAATATAATTATGAATATAGCATATAACATTAAGATTATGTGGGATTGCTTGATACCTCAAGTTAGAGACTTCAAAAACAAATCCCTCACTTATGAAAATAAAGAAAAGCTTAAGATTCGTATTTACTTTTTATAAAGAAAGAAAGTGTTTGATGCACTTAATTACAAATCATAAATAAGCATTTTTCTGACATAACAAATCAATCTAAACTTTTGTTGTTCAGAAACTAATATGTTGAATAAGTAAGCTTATAGAATTAAGAAACATAAAATGAATATATTCTCATTCTTCTCTGGAGCCGGCTTCCTTGATTTAGGCTTTGAAACTCAGGGACATTTTAATGTGGTATTCGTCAATGAATTCCACAAGGCCTTTAATGATGTATATCAGTATGCACGCAAAAACATGAATTTGCCAATGCCTATTTACGGACATCATGTAGAAGATATTACTTTATATCTCGACGCTGAGCATCAGGAACGACTTGCGGCACTGAAAGCAATGGTTGAAGAATCAAAAACTCATCAATTAACCGGATTCATTGGAGGACCACCATGTCCAGACTTTTCTGTTGCCGGTAAAAATCGAGGTAGAAATGGTGATAATGGTCGTCTTTCCGGTACGTATGCTAGTTTGATATGTGAAGCTATGCCTGATTTCTTCTTGTTCGAGAATGTGAAAGGGCTTTATCGCACAGCAAGACACCGTGAATTTTTTGAAGAACTCAAACAGCAGTTTAGAGATCACGGATATTATTTGACAGAAAGACTGATTAATTCTTTGGAATATGGAGCTCCGCAAGATAGAGACCGAATTATCTTGATAGGTTTTCATCAGAGTGCAGTTAATAGGCTGCACTTGCCGGTTCAAGACAACATGCTTATGGATTTTCCTTGGGATAATCATAAGTTGTACAATCTGGAGGATATTAAAAAACTTCCATGGCCAGGCGTTGAACCATATCATGAAGGTATAATGACAAATATGCCTGAAGGAATTATTGAGCAGTTGACAGTGCAGTATTGGTGGAACCGAAACGATGTTATGCATCACCCTAATGCTGATATGTATTTCCAGCCGAGAGCAGGAATATACCGTTTTCAGACCAAAGATGAGGGGGATGTTGCTCGTAAATGTTATAAAAGGCTTCATAGATGGAGATATTCACCAACAGCAGCTTATGGCAATAATGAGGTTCATGTGCATCCTTATCTTCCAAGAAGAATATCTGCTGCAGAGGCATTGGCTATTCAGTCACTCCCACCGGAGTTTGTCTTGCCGCCAACTATTTCGCTGACAGATGCCTTCAAGACAATAGGCAATGGTGTTCCCTATGTTGCAGCATATGGTATAGCAAATACAATTTATGATTACATTCATCAACATAATCCGGAATTATGAAACTGACAATAGAACATGTTATAGATTTAGTTGACCAGCTACCAAAAAATAATCTCTATGATTATGTTAGTGGTGGTAAAAACAAGGCCAAACTTATAGGAGTAAACAGAGATGATCAAAAATTAGAAATAGTTAGAGTCAACTCTGATAATTCAGAATCGGGTGCCAATATGTCAAAAGATGTCTTGGAGAAACTGTGCTCCAAGGTTAATTCTAACCAACCTTTCAAATTTGATAGTGTTCTTGACGGAAGCGGCAATACACGTTCTACATTTGAGGCTATATTTGCACATACAACAGAGTTCTATGCATGTAAAGTTGATAATGTCAAGCACTTGATTTGGGTTCCACAGATTAAGCATGAAATAGGTAAAATCTGTTATTATGATACGATTAAGGATAAAATTAAAGAATTGGGATTGGATTTCTCAACAAGTATAAATATGGCTTATCGAAATTATATAACAGCTATCAAGAGTAAACCATTCCTGCTTCTTGCCGGTATCTCAGGTACTGGCAAGAGTCGCATTGTGCGTGAATTGGCACGTGCTTGCTGGGATGTTGGTTCCAATGAGTATGAGGCGCAAAAGCCAAGAAACTTTGAAATGATTCAGGTAAAACCAAATTGGCATGATTCAAGTGAATTGATAGGCTATGTTAGTCGTATTGGCGCAGATCAGGATGGTAATGGTATTTCATTTGTTGTTGGTGATTTTTTGAAGTTTATAGCGAAAGCTTGGGGAGAACCTGACGTTCCTTATTTCCTATGCTTGGACGAAATGAATCTTGCCCCAGTAGAGCAGTATTTTGCAGAATATCTGAGCGTAATAGAGTCAAGAAAAGTTGATATGGAAGGGAACGTTGTAACTGATCCTATATTAAAGCAGAATGCTCAATCTTGGTATTGGAACCTTTGCACAGAACTTACTGATGATGAAAAATTGAGAGCACAATTCCGCGACAAGGGTATATCTATTCCTCAGAACTTGATTGTAGTAGGAACAGTGAATATGGATGAAACGACCTTCTCTTTCAGCCGTAAGGTACTTGACCGTGCAATGACAATAGAAATGAATGATGTCGATCTTTATGGTGGCTTAACTCATCGTTACGAACAAATCGGTAAACTCTCTTCAGAACATCTTGTTGGAAATGCTGTAGAAGGAGTTGATGTTTACGAATCGAATAAAGATGTTTGTGATGTGGTAATCAACTATTTGCAAGATATTAATAAGAAACTTGAAGGAACACCTTTCAAGGTAGCTTATCGTACGAGAAATGAGTTCTTGCTCTATATAGTTAATAATCTCCCATACAATAAGGATGATTCTGGAGAAGAGTTATCTTTAGATTTTGTTATAGCTCGTGCATTGGATGAAATCACTAATATGAAGATTCTTTCCCGAATAGAAGGCGATGAAACAAAGGTTAGTGTAGAATTCCTTACAGAACTAGAAAATACAATAAAAAGGAGTTTAGAGGCTATAAGTCATGAAAGTTTCGCTAAAGAGCAGACGGAAAATACGCACAAGTCTATTTCGTTGGCAAAATTGAGTGAAATGAAGAAACGTCTTTCATCGGGTTATACAAGTTTTTGGAGCTAATATATGGAACTTCTGACGATTAAACATCAAGATTTCACAATGAGCATCGAATGTAGTAAGTTCGATGCCATTTGGCAGAAGGCTGCGAGTAATATAGGTGTTGAGAATCTTACATCTTCTTACTCGTGGTCTGAAGGTGTGTTGTCTGTAGTCAGAATGGATGAAGAAGGCCATAAAATCGCCCTTTCTCTTGGGGATGATGCGCCAGCAATATTCTTTGATAATGCAGAATACCCAATATGGGTAGAGTTCGAAGATTATGTAACAAGCGCAGATTTTGGCAGCACTCTTCAGAGCGACAATGAGAATTTTAGCTTCAGAAGAGGAATACTTGCTGGTTTCCTAAATTATAAAAACGATATTGGCAAAAGTGAAATTCTTATCAACTATACTGTTGGAAAAGAGATTCGCCATTTCTCTTTTGGCTTTGAAGTGTTGAGTTCAAAACTGAACTATCATGAGCACTGGAGACAGATAGTAGAAGATATAGAAAAAGAATACCGCATGTTGTCTCTTGATTATCTGAGACGAACTTTTCATGGTTTCACTCCAGATGAAGAAGGGGAAACGCCAGAACTTATATGGTGGAATATATTTGCAGGCGAACAGAAGAAGTTTATCAATGCAGTCAAGAGCATTATTGAGCGCCCTCGTCATAGGCTGCATAGTATTGATACCTATGTCAGGGCAGATAAGCTAATTCACATACCAACTTCTATTGAAAATGAATTGGCAGAACATCGCAAAGAACAAGCCCACCTTTATCGTGTAGAACGACAAATACAGAGTAATGATACGCAAGAAAACCGTTTTTTGAAGTATGCTCTTCAGCAGATAACTGCAAGATATGAGTCATTGAAAAAACGGATTGAAGCTACTAAAGGGGTATCAGATGCTTTTAAAGGTGAAATGGATTCTGTTCTAACAACGTTGAAATATCTTGGTAGAAATCCTTTTTTCCGCACCATAGGGCGATACAAGGGCTTGAATCAGGAAAGTATGGTGCTGCAAAAAGCAACCGGTTATAGTCAGATATATCGAATCTGGAACCTTCTTCGCCGTGCATATTCTTTGTACGACGGCATCTATCGTCTTCAAACCAAAGATATAGCAACACTTTATGAAATTTGGTGTTTTATAGAGGTTAGCCATATTGTAAAGGAACTTCTTGGTGACGATGTGGATATGGATCACCACAACCGAGGTGAAATGAACGGTTTATTCACCTGGAATCTTAAAAAGGGAGAACATTCGTGCATCTTGTTTAAGAAAGACGGGGTGGAGCTTGCTGAACTTGTCTATAATCCCAAGCATACTGATCAGGAAAATGACTCTATCAGCATGGAGAATCTTGTTGTTCCAACTGTTGCCCAAAAGCCGGATATTGTCTTGCAGCTTACAAAGAATGACCTTCAGAAAAATATGAAGATGACTTATCTCTTTGATGCAAAGTATCGTATTGACGGCAAAGTGAATGGTGTTGATACACCACCAGAGGATGCTATTAATCAGATGCACCGCTATAGGGATGCCATTTATTATAAGGACTATTCATCTGCAGAACTTAAAAAAGAAGTCATAGGCGGTTATATTTTGTTTCCTGGTGGTGGAGAAAAGGTCGATGTCGAAGTCTCAAAATTTTACAAGACAATAGACGAGGTTAACATAGGTGCTTTCCCACTTCGTCCAAAGGATGTAGAGAATAGGGATTTATTGGTTAAATTCATTGAATCTTTGATAGGAAGAGCTTCTATAGAGATACTTGATGAGAGTATTCCTCAAAAGGGCTTGTACTATACCTCAGATGAGCCAAAGGATGCAGAATACATGATTTTGACCATTGATAAAGAAGTTAATGATGATTTGGATGCTGTTCTTAATGGTTATGCCAACACAATAGTTATGGGCAAGAAGGGTATAGAAGAAACGAAGGATATTCAAACAATCCGATACATTGCTCCTATCACTTTTGGCAGTCATATTAAGGGCTATTATAGGGTGTCTAAGGCAAATTTGATTCGGGTAGAAGACGAAGAGTATCCTATCCGTATAAAGTTTGATGTTGGCGACTGGGTATCGTTGGAGCATCCTGCTAAATTCGGTATGCCTAAGTGGGCTCTTCGGGGTGTTTGTAAGACTAAAGAAGAATTCTTTAGACATTGCAAAGAACAGGCTATTTATAAATTGAACGAATAATATAATTAAATATATAAATTATTGATTGTATGATGAATGATTTTCAAGTAAAAAGTAGTCGAAGATTACATTTTGAAGATTTGGAGCCATCAATGTTTGAAATGATGGTTTTAGAAATACTTGATATTTCTGGTATGTATAACGATATTCGTCACTATGGAAAAAAAGGTGCTGATCAGGGCGTTGATATCTATTGTACAGAAAAGAATAGTGGCCTAACATGTTTTGTTCAATGTAAGCGCTATAATAATTTAAAGAAATCACAACTTCGTGCGATTGTTGATAAAATTATTGAAGGGAACAAGGATACTGATGGTCAAAGCTTATTGGTGGTATCATCCTGTGAGGTAAGAAAAGAAGCCCACGAAGATTTTAAAACTTACGCTAAGGTTAAAGGATTCTCTAAGGCAGAAATATGGGGAGAATCAATTTTGACTTCCAAATTGCACCAAGAAAAGTATAAAACAATAATGGAGAACTACTTTGACTCAGGTATAGGCCAAGAAGAGCTTGCTCGAAAAAGAATAGAAGCCGCAAAGCTTGGTGAACAGTTAGTTAATCAAAGCCTATTGCGTAAATTCGTAAAGCTGACTAATGAGGATAGATATCATTTGTTAGAACATCCTTACGATAAATTTAAAGTCTCCAAGGTGATAATTCGTTCTATATACGATGAAGATTATCCTGATACAGATGATGATGGGAAGCATGATTCCTGGTTTAAATCTTTCCCTTTTAATATATATCATGATGGTATCCAGATGAAAATAGCTCCTTGGACTTCCGAAACAATCGTCATCAATCCACATGGAGAATGGATGCTCAAAAACGAATTCGAGAAATGTAAATACGATGGCGAATATATGGAACTTAATGTTGATATTATCGGCAACATTCCTTACTCGTACATTGCAAATATCAAAGAAGATGGAGATGAATATTTTGATTGTCCGATTATATTTTGCGCTTTCAATGGGAAGTCGGGACCATTTACCAATATATGGTATGACTTTTATGACAGAGAAATGCATGCGCACATACGTTTTGAAAAGAGTAGAAAACGAGCATTGATTACCGAAAACGACTATTGGCGTTTGAAAAGAAAATATGGTTTAAAGTAGAGAAGATGTTTCTTCTCCTTGTATAAAATAAACAGAGGGAGTATAAGCTAACTTTTATTGTTACAGTTCATACTCACCTCTATATTTTTTGAGTGATATTTCTTTGCCATCTTCGGTTTCTCCGTGGAGACGATTTGAGTTTATGGTATAACGATATAAGGTTCCGTTTGCTTCTTTCCGTCCTGATTGGGAACCAACGTTATAGCAACCATCTGACTTACGACGGTACGTGGGAAAATAACTTGTTTAACTTCATTCGTATCGTCATTTCGAAACTGACACGTGTTTGCCTCATCCTTTCAGTATGAATGGTGTAATTCGGAGAGACGACACTTTCCAGGCTAAGGCTGTACGTGAAGCTGTTACAAACATGGTTATCCACTCTGATTTCATGGTAAATGGAGTTCTGAAGGTTGAGAAATTTGACGATAGTTTTGTGCTAACCAATCCAGGACTTTTAAAATAACCAATCGAGCAAATTTATAAAGGTGGAGAATCTAAAGCACGTAATCAGCACATACAGAACATGTTCCGCATGATAGGCTTTGGCGAGAACCTGGGTTCCGGCTTTCCTCTCATACTAAGTGCTTGGAATGAAAAGCATTGGCTCAAGCCTGAATTATTGGAACAGCCAGATCTTTTACAAGTTAAATTAACTTTGCATATACAAAATGAGCCTGTAAATGAGCCTGTAAATGAGCGACAGCAAGCCATTCTTTCTACAATGAAACAAAATCCATCTATAACAAGAGAGAATTTGGCTAATGAGCTAGACGTTTCGATTGCAACATTAAAAAGAGAGCTTACTTCGTTAAGAAAGAAAGGCTACATTTCACGTAGAGGAAGTGATAAAAATGGGCAATGGATAATACTCAAGAATCAGTAAGATATAATAAATATCCCCCAACCTACTTACTCTAGTGGATTGGGGGATTTTGTTTTTATATAGATATCAGTAACAACCATACTTGATATGGGATGGGCATCCAAAAGGACTGCTACCCTTTCATATAGGGAGAATTGGCATTTATTCTATCTAAAGCTAATTCTTTCATTACAAGACATTAAATCTCACAGGCTCCTCGCCTGTACGTAATTTGTAGTCTTCATAAAGCATCTTCTGCATCTTGTCAACCATGGCTTTCTTTGTGGCCTTGGCAGATTTCCAACGTCTAAGCGCCTCTTCTCTTGTTAATTTATTCATATCCAATCCTCCATTATTAAATTATGAGCATCCCAAATGTCCACTCTTTCTAAATTTCATTCTAACAGATTAAGCATTCAAGAACTACTATCGGGAAGAATACGACTGCAAAGATACGGATTATTTTTGAAACTAAAGCATCTTTATCCTAATAAAATGCAGATAAATTTTATTTTAGCAACACGGCTGCAAAGAAACAGTATCTGGTAGAGTGTAGTGAGAAAATCGTGAGGGATAATCCCAAATCGTGATGGATAGCGTGAGGGATATTTCCGTTTTTGAAGTATCTATCACGCTATTCAAGTATCTGTATATTAACATATTAAGATGTATGATACATGCAAATCGTGATGGATGATAGATGATTACATAAAATGAGTTCATATGAAGGCTGCGCTGGGTTACGAATGTGGCTGCGCTGGGTTACGGATATGACTGCATCGGGTTACGGATATGGCTGCGCTAGGTTACGAATATGGCTGCGCTGGGTTACGGATATGACTGCATCGGGTTACGAATATGACTGCATCGGGTTACGAATATGGCTGCATCGGGTTACAGATATTACTGCGTAAGCTAACGGAGACGTATCTGTAAGCTTATCGAGACGTCTGCATCAGCTAACTGAGACGTCTGAACTCGCTTACAGAAATACTTGAATTGTCTTACTGAACTACTTGAGTTGCTCGACTGAACTACTTGAGTTGCTACCCTTCCACTGGACTTACCGAACCCAGACTTGCTGTTTTGGTAAAGTGAGGGTGTGTCATAAGTTTATGATTCACCCTCTTGACTTTTCCTGATGCACAAAAAAGCACGGAATATTAAACTCCGTGCTCTTTGAATACTAAAATAATTCTATGTCTCTCAACATACCACTTCCTCCATCCTCACCAACTTACCTGCTACAAACTGCATGATGATTTTATGGAGCGTTGTACCCTGGCGCAGCGCCTCGACCCTTGGAGCTGCGGCATATCGCTTGATTTGTTCCTCAGCCTCTTGCCATTGTGCTTCTGCCTTAGAAAGTTTGCCATCCTCTGGCTTTGACTCGTAATCTTTCTTCGACAACACCTTCAGCTCCAGGATATAACTATGCTTCGTTGCATAATGAGTAAGATTTGGCAAAAGGAAAAAATCACAATAGCCATGGTTCAACTCTAGCTCCGGTGCGGTATAATAGTAATTGTTCAAATTCAGATATGCCATGAAGAAACCTTGAAGATTACGCTCCGACTCTATGCCGTCACGAACTGACGATACCTTGGAATAGGCATCTGCCATAAACTGTAATCCTTCACGCCACTTACCCTCGTACGCCATATCATAATAATAATCAGTAAGTTGATTGGTATCTACGTATGACCTTTCCTCATACAAGTCCATCAAATAGCCATAGTACTGCTTACGGACATTATTGTTTGGAATACCCAATATCATCTTATCGCCACGAGTTCCCTTGATGGTCAACATACCATAATAAAACAGCAGACTCGTAAATATCTGAGGGTCGGTTAACCTATAGGCAGAAAAGGTTTCTGTCAAAGGAGCCACAATCTGCCCCGTCTCGGCTATCGTGCGGATAACACCTTTGCGGTCGCCATCCAACTTATCCAACTGAAGAAGTTTCTTCATCTTGTTGTAGTCAGTCTTTGTGTTTGGGTCTATCATCTGCTTTGGAGCTTCTCCCCTATCTATATAATTTCGGAGATAATAGATGACCATATCACTATTGAACACCTTACTCTGAGTATGCAGAGCATCCTCTGAGAAACAATAGTTATCATACCAAGGCTTCATCTCGTCTATCATTGCCTCGATGTCACTTGTTGCAGGAATACCCCCCATTTCCTTGTAATAAGCAAACATCTTGCGCACTTCCTCCATGGAGAAGCCCAACATCTGATTGAACTCTGGCTTGGTGGAGATATGCCAGCCAATATTGAACCCACTCGTCACATCATCCAAGGTCACAGGACTGACACCTGTGATGAAGATACGCTCAAACATGCCCTTGAACTTCTTGAAGACATCACGGTAGAAACCGTCGGCATGGGTGATTGCCCAATATACATTCTCACCCTGCTCATTGAGCACAGTATTGGTGAAATTGTCATATTCATCGATAATCAGATAGAGAGGAAGGTTCTTGGTGGCAGTCTCATCCTGAAGCAAAGCTAATTTCTCCGTAGCAGAATCAGACTTAAAGAACTTCTCCTTAACATCTTCTGGATAAAATTCCTGATAAACTCGCATGAAGCCATCTAATTTGACACGAAGATACATATTGAAGTTTTCCTCCAACTTGTCGATACTACCACCTACATACGAGAAATCAAGGTGAAGAATCTGAAACTTCCCCTGTAAAGGAGTAGGATGCTTACCTACCCATAAATCACCGAAAAGAGTTTGGAATTTCTCTTTTTTGCTACAGTCATAGTAAGCATGGAGCATACTCAGGAATATGCTCTTACCGAACCGACGTGGACGAATGAAGAAGATGTTGCTTGGTTGGTTTTCCAACAAAGGTAAATACATCGTCTTATCCACATAATATTGATTTTGTTCTATTACCGCCTCAAAGTCATTGATGCCGTAAGGCAAACGTTTCATATTCTGATCCATGATTGCTCCTTTTAATAATTTACCTTTGCAAAAATAAGAAATTTATCTGAATATGCCAAAGAATCTGTCTGTCTTTTCTTTGTATTGCTAAAAATTATTGGTATTTTTGCAATATGAACCCTATATAACCTCCTAATAGTTGAATAGATTTGATGGCTATAGTGATTTTTTCCGAAACTCATTTCTTATAACACAAAAAAGCACGGAATATTAAACTCCGTGCTCTTTTTTGCTTTTATATTTTATCTTATCAAAACCTTCACCATACACACCGATAACGGCACTCTGACTGACAAAGGCATGGGGATCAATCTCGCTGATAAGACGGAAGATGGCTGGAGCCTGACGCTGCTTGGCTAACACGAAAAGCATCTTCACATCCTGACCGGAATAAAAACCGCTGGCATTCACCACCGTTACTCCCCTATCAGCATCTACATTGATGCGCTTGCCTATCTCCTCATACTTCTGGGAAATGATAAAGAACTGTACGCTTCGTCTTCTGCTGTTTACCACCTGGTCGATGCAGAATGCCTGAACGCAAAGAACTACATAACCATACAACACCTTCTCCCAATCGTGTACCACCAGATAGCTGGAACTGATGATGAAGATGTCGCATATCATAATTACTCTACCAAGAGAAATGTCGCGATACTTGTTGACGATGGCTGCGATGATATCCGTACCACCCGTACTTCCACCAACCGAGAAACCGAGTCCAATTCCGCAGCCACAGAAAACGGCACCCAGGAAAGCAGCCCATAAAGGTTGGTTTTCCAAAAGATGAAAATCACCTAAACGGCTGGAGAAGAAAGAGGTCAGGATGGTTACCACTATAACGGCATAAACAGTCTTGACACAGAACTTTGCTCCCAAAATCTTAAACGCACATATTAATAAGGTGGCGTTGACGATAAAATACGGAATTTGCACAGGGCAACCGGTTGCCCAATAGATAATACTGGAGATACCAGGAAGTCCGCTTGCTGTTACATTGGTTGGCAAGAGGAACACGTTCCATCCAATAGCGTAGGATATCATACCTATCGCAATCAAAACATAGTCTTGTACAGACTTCCACAAGGGTCGAGGAGGAGTCATAATTAATTTATAATTTACAATTTATATTTTTTTTAAAGCTTTTGCCCTTACAGGGCGTTTTAAATGCAATTATATTTACCCAGGGTGTTGCCCTGGGCTAGGAGCTTCTGCCCTTACAGGGCGTGCTGACTATACTTTTCTGAGCGTGTGGGTTTTACCAGAATTTCTTCTGCTGCTCTGACCACTCAAATCCTTGGGTAGCCATTTTGGCTTCTAATGCCGCACGGTTCACATTGAAGTGATTACAAATCTCATCGAGTGTTTCAAACTCGTGGTCACGAAGCAGGAAGTTGATGGCGCTTACGAGCATCGGAACATCATTCATTGGTAACTTATCCATCCTTTTTATATTGATTAATTAATATTTATTATTGATTACTTGAGGCACCATGCCTCTTTCGGGGTGCAAAATTACTGCAAAATTCAGACAATACCAAAAAAAATCCCAGCAATCTTTTACCGATTGCTGGGATTTTATAAATTATTGATGATTTACGCATTCACTGCAACTGAAATCCAGTCGAAGACAAATGAGCAAATACCGAATGCTACGATACCTACGGTGCAGATTGCAAGCGCCAACTTGGTTGAGCATGCGCTCTGGAATGTAGGAAGCGGATTATCGCTGTGCTTGATGAACATAGCCTTCACGATGAGCAGATAGTAGTACAAGCTGATAACTGTGTTTACCAACGCGATGAATACTACGCCGTATGCCCAGGCTCCCAATGTGGTGTGGATGTCGTGAGTTCCAACTGCTGCCATGAACACGAAGAACTTCGAGAACATACCGGCGAATGGAGGAATACCACCCAATGAGAACAATGCCAAGGTCATCAGGAATGCCAGACGTGGATTGGTCTTGTACAAACCATTGTAGCTGTCCATCTGAACTGTACCGTTGTTGTGCTCCTCAATAGATGAGATGATGGTGAAGACGCTCAGGTTGGCTACTACGTAAATCAATACATAGTAAGTCAGGGCGCTCACGCTCATCGCTGAGTTACCTACCACAGCCAACATGATGTAACCTGCCTGAGAGATAGAAGAGAATGCCATGAAAC
>ERZ1023822.102-NODE-102-length-31470-cov-18.356263_pt1 | contig 31470 bp, 28 predicted proteins | sample MGYA00380379_ERZ1023822 | MGnify/ENA primary metagenome ERZ1023822 (study PRJEB33179, sample SAMN07448988) | human gut metagenome | biome: Human-gut; feature: Human associated habitat; material: Faeces | host: Homo sapiens | place: India: Bhopal | collected... | reverse complement strand
CGACCTTGCCAAGGTCGAGACCGCGGGTTCGAGCCCCGTCTATCGCTCTTATAACGAAAAGAGATATCCTTCATGGATATCTCTTTTTCGTCATAGGAGTGTAGCGGAGCCACTCACCCGCGGTGCGGCTTCTTGTCTCCGTTCCACGTCTACACTCCGTTTCGGTCGTTTCAAAACCGGCATCCACCGGAAGCCGTGAAACGGTCGGCGCAGAACAGACGTCCCCCGGACGTCTTGCGCCCGTCTATCGCTCTTATAACATAAAAGAGATATCCTTCATGGATATCTCTTTTTCGTTATAGTCAGGAATATCTGTCATATTTGCGCGTCCCCACACATATTATATATAAAACAACCACAGGAGGCGCATATGAGTGCAAAAACAAAAATCGTCGTTGTAAAAATGAAGCATGTCATTCTCACTGGAGTGCTCCTTGGCATACTGCTTCTTCTGATAATTTTCGCTGCTACATATTTCTTTTCAGGTGATGAGCCGAAGCCTGCAGTCGAAGAAACCGGCATGTATACACCGGGTGTGTACAATACATCTGTAGCGCTGGGTGGGGCGGCTATCGATGTGTCTGTGGCGGTGGACAGCAATAACATTAACTCCATAAGCCTTGAAAACATGACTGATTCGGTGGAAACCATGTATCCGCTTGTTGAGCCTGCTATGAACGAGCTCGTATCGCAGATTGTGCAAAATCAATCCACAGATAATATTTCCTACGCAAACACAAGTCAGTACACCTCCAAGGTGCTGCTCAATGCCATTGATAACACACTCTCCAAAGCAAAAAACTCTGACAGATCAAATACCGAAGAAAATGCAAAGACTGTATCTGAATCACAAAAAGAGCCCGGGGATTCTTCAAAAACTGAAAATACTGAAAATACCTCGCAGTAACCTGCGAGGTATTTTAACTTAATCATATAAATCGTAAAATATATGTATGTATCAAAAATATAATCTACTTCTCACTGTCTGTAGATAATCCCTTTAGATAATCGCTGACAGCACTGATATCTGCATAATAGCAGTTCACCGGACGACTCTTCTCATAGTACTGATATCCGGAGTAACCGCCCCAGCCTACCAATGCGACTACAGCCGCAGCTGCAACAATTCGTGCTATAACACGCTTTACTTTATTTCTGGCATTTGTCTTTTTACGATTTGCCTTTTCATTCTTATATTTATCAACCTTTGCCTGACTCATTGCTTTTCTCCTTTAACTCAATGCAATAATTCTACTACATTTTGCGGGAGATATCAAGGCATTTCATCATAGCTTCAAAAACACTGCTTCTCATGCCCTTTTCCTCAAGCACACGCACAGCCTGGATAGTGGTTCCGGCAGGTGAGCACACCATATCCTTGAGCTCGCCCGGATGCTTTCCTGTCTCGAGAACCATTTTTGCGCTTCCAAGCACTGCCTGAGCTGCAAATGTATATGCCTGGCTCCTTGGCATGCCGCCCGCTACAGCTGCATCTGCCATGGCTTCGATAAACATAAACACATATGCCGGTGAGCTTCCGCTGACCGCTGTCACTACATCCATGAGCTTCTCGTCTATCATCTCAGCCTTTGAAAAGCCCGAGCACAAATCAAGCACTGTATCAAGCTCCGCCTGCGATACTCTTTCATTTGCACAGACTCCCATCATGCCCTCACCAACCATGGCAGGTGTATTTGGCATGGTACGTATTACCTTTAAGCTCTTTCCAAACATCTCGTCAAACCACGAAATTGACTTGCCCGGTGCAATCGAAACAATGATTTCATCGTCACTAACAGTGTCTTTTATCTCTGCTATAACCTCCTCATAGTACTGTGGCTTTACCGCTAAAAACAGAATATCTGCAAACTCTGCTACGCTCTTATTGTCCGCTGTCAGCCTGATTCCAAGCTCTGCTGCATTCTTTTCTCTGGAGCTTTCGGTCTTTGCAGATGCAAGAATATCGCTTGCCTGTGCCTTGCCTGATGCAAGCACTCCGTGTATCATTGCCTTTCCCATGTTTCCACAACCTATGAAGCCTAATTTCTTACTCATATTATCCTCCTGCCGTAATCAATATATCTGACTATTTAAGGCATCCAAAATAATGTTTAACAGTCAGTATTTTTGCAAACTATTTTAGCACACTTCATTCAATCATGCAAAATATCTTTTGACTCTCATATCATCTTATGCATCAAAACCTGAATGTACAGGCAGGCCTCTGTGCTCAACAGGAGTGGAAAAAACTATCTGTGTACTTGTCTTGCCGAATTTCTGCAGAGTGTTGATAAAGTCATCAAGATCCTCCGTATCTAAAAACTCCACCTCTATGAGCATAGAATACTCTCCTGTCACACAATTACACTCTATGACATTCTCCACACTCTTAATAAACGGATAAAACTCTTCCTTTTGTACAGGCTCCAGGTCCAGATTGACAAAGGCCTTTATCTTATAGCCCAGATTAACCGAATCAACAGTGGCATGATAGCCCTTTATGATTCCCTTGCTCTCCAATCTCTCTATTCTGGCTGTTACAGCCGGTGATGACAAAAACACCTGTGCCGCTATCTCCTTTATCGCTATACGTGCATTTTCCTGCAGCAGCTCTACTATTTTCTCATCAATCATATCCAATGCATTCTTAGTCAATGTACCGCCTCCTAACCTCTCTTTTGTAAATGTGATTTTCCAACAAAAAAGAGGGCGCAGATAACCTAATATCTGAACGCCCTCGTTCGCTTTACTTTTTTAATTAATTACTTTAGAAAAATAATATCATTAATCAATATTACTTGTCAAGATTAAGATCTGTAATCTCCGTTAATTTTTACATAATCATATGTAAGATCACAGCCCCATGCCTTGGCTGACACATCTCCCTGGTGTAAATCTATGTCGATGTAAATCTCATCCTCATGCAGTATCTTTGCTGCCTCCTCCTCTGAGAAGTCAACTCCGGCACCGTTCTCGCACACCTTGATGCTTCCTGCTGTTGAGCGCAGGTGAAGCTCCACCTTGTCTATATCAAAATCAGCCTCCGCATAGCCTATAGCGCAAAGGATTCGTCCCCAGTTGGCATCCTCGCCAAACATAGCACACTTTAAAAGTGGTGAACGGATAACGCTCTTTGCCACAATAATTGCTGTATCAAGATCAGGCGCACCTGCGCATGTGCACTCTAAAAGCTTTGAAGCGCCCTCTCCATCCTTTGCAAGCATTCTTGTAAGATTTGAAAGCACCTCGTACAGTGCATCCTTAAAGATCTGATAATCATCATTCTCTGTAGTAATAGGTGTGTTTCCTGCAAGGCCGTTTGCCATGATGCTTACCATATCATTGGTAGAGGTATCGCCGTCAATGCTTAAGCAGTTGTAGGTAACCTTTACAATCTCGCTCAGGGCCTTCTGGATGAGCTCCGATGAGATAGCAACATCTGATGTGATAAAGTTTAAGGTAGTAGCCATGTTTGGGTGAATCATGCCGCTTCCCTTTGCCATACCGCCTACTGTACACTCACTGTCTCCAAGCATGAACTTTACCGCATACTGCTTTGGAACGGTATCTGTAGTCATTATAGCGTTTACAGCCTTGTCGTTGCCGTCTGCCGAAAGTCCCTTTGCAAGCTCCTTTATATGGCTCTCGATAGGCTCAATAGGAAGCACCTGTCCAATAACTCCTGTAGATGCCACGATAACCTCGTTTGAATCAATCGAAAGCTCTGCTGCTGCAAGCTCGCACATTCTCTGGGCCTTCTCTACTCCGTCAGCATTGCAGGTGTTGGCGTTTTTGCTGTTGGCAATAACAGCCTTTGCCGTATGTCCTGATACCTCAAGGTGTGCCTTTGTCACCTGAATAGGCGCGCCCTTCACCTTGTTTGTTGTGTAAACAGCCGCTGCCTGACACTGTGTTTCTGAATAAACTAAAGCCAGGTCATTTTTGTTTTTGTCACTGTTTAATCCACAGTTTAATCCGTTTGCAACAAAGCCCTTTGCTGCACAGACGCCCTTTTTTACCTTTGTAAAACTCATTTGTATAATACCTCGATTCTTTTAATATGTCCAATCCCCAACATATCGTATTTTTGATATATGAACGATAGACTGTAACATCCTCTCGTTACTCTATCTCTTTCATGACACTCTTGTAAGCCGGACGGATAATCTTGTTCATGCCGACAATCTCCTCAAGCCTGTGGGCACTCCAGCCAACGATTCGCGCAATGGCAAAAAGAGGTGTGTAAAGCTCCATAGGAATACCAAGCATCTCATAAACAAAGCCGCTGTAGAAATCGACATTCGGAGAAACACCCTTAAAGATATGGCGCTTTTCAGCGATAATCTCAGGAGCCACCTTCTCTATTGTATTATAGAGATTCATCTCATTATCTCTATTCTTTGCCACCGAAAGCTTCTCCACATAGCCTCTGAATATACGCTCTCGTGGGTCAGAAAGTGAATACACGGCATGTCCCATTCCATAGATGAGTCCCTTGTGGTCAAATACCTCACCATCCATCATTTTCCTGAGGTAGGCCCTCACCTCATCCTCATCATCCCAGTGCTTCACATGCGAACGGATATCCTGCATCATCTCCATCACCTTGATATTAGCACCGCCGTGCTTTGGTCCCTTAAGGGATGACATGGCTGCAGCGATAGCAGAGTATGTATCTGTACCTGCCGATGTAACCACACGGGTGGTAAATGTGGAGTTGTTTCCACCGCCGTGCTCCATATGCAGAATAAGCGCCATATCAAGCACCCTTGCTTCAAGCTCTGTATATTGATTGTCGGCTCTGAGCATCCTAAGGAAGTTTTCAGCTGTCGAAAGCTTTGGATCCGGCCTGTGAATATACATGCTCTGGTCATTTTCATAATGATTATACGCATGATAACCGTAAACCGCAAGCATCGGGAATATCGCAACAAGTGATAAGCACTGTCTGATATTGTTGTCGATACCCGCCTTTGCTACAAGAGGATCATATGAAGCCAGTGTCAGTATACTTCTCGTCATGGAATTCATGATATCCTTTGACGGAGCCTTCATGATGACATCCCTCGTAAAATTGGTAGGAAGGGTTCTGCTTCTTCCTAAAACCTCTGTAAACTCAGCCAATTCACTCTCAGATGGCAGCTGCCCGAAAAGCAGCAGATAAGCAATTTTTTCAAAACCAAACTCACCGGGCCTTAAGTTATTTGTAAGTGTCTTTACATTGTAGCCTCTGTACCACAATTGTCCGTCACATGGCACGCTGCTGCCATCCTCGCCCGTTTTAAATGAAACAATCTCCGAAATATTCGTAAGACCTGTCAGAACTCCCTTTCCGTTTACATCCCTAAGTCCTCTGTTGACACCATATTCCCTGAAAAGACTATCTGAAATTGTGTCATTTTTAATACAGATATCCTGTTTTTTTGTAGCGTAATCCGCTAATAAATTATTGCTTTTTGTCATCCATTCACCCTTCCTTTTTACCTTTTAGAATATATTATATCCGTTTTCTTAGAAATTGGCAAACCCATTCATGAATCCGTAGCCAAAAATTTTATTTGGATAGTCGGTTTTTTCTTTTCTGCGGCAGTTTCTTACCATGACATTTTTTATATCCACTCCGTTTGCGAGCAAAACATTGCCTCTCACTATCATCCACTCCATGATGAGAGCCGCCACCGCTGCAGTGATTGCAGCAGCCGCCGATGTGCCACTTAGTGCTATATACATTCCTCTTAGATTTGCCCCTGTGATATCCACAGCCGGTGCTACGAGATCCGGCTTTATTCCACCATCTGCGTCAAAGCCCCTTCCCGACTCTAAAAGTATTGCATCATTTAGGGAATTATAGCCTCCCGCCGTTATCACAAGCTTGGCATCCGAAGGCATGGTCAGCGTGGTATCAGGCTCCGAGACAATAAAGCTCACATCAGTATCAAGAAGTCCTGTCATCGGGAGCCACATATTAAAAACGCCACCAATAGTACTAAGAGGAAATACCCTGATGGTCCACACTCCCTTCACCACCTTTTCAAAGCGGATAAATATAAGCAAATCCCTCGTCTGTCTGCCGGTCTGCCTGTAGTCAATAGTCACCTGTGTTCCTTCAAGCAGAAATGAGTATTCACCGCTGTCTATTCGCATTGGTACCCCGGCTGGATTTGATTGTCCGCTAGGCGATATGACAGAAAGCGTAAATAGCTCAGGTGAAAGTGCCCAGCATTCCAGATAAAAGCCATCCATATCCTGCTCAACATTTATCTCAATATCATCGACTGTATCTGTTATGCGCCCTTTATAATGATGCCTGCTGTTCGCCTCATTGCCCGCTGCCGCAACCACAGCCCTGCCTCTTTTTGCCGTGATATAGTCCAGATACTCTGAAAGATCCTCAGCTCCCGTGTGGCTTCCGTTATTGCAGCCAAGCGCCATGCAAAAGACAGCCGGTACTCCCTTTTGACCTGCAAACTCATCTGCAAAATGCACTGCTCTCATCACATCAACCTCCGAGTACACTATTTTACGATCCGGAATAAAGTAGAAATCATACAGCTTTTGAGGTGCCCTTTTCAGCTTTACGACAATAAGCTTAGCCTGTGGTGCCACCCCTGCAAAATCATCCTGCGGTCTGTCATTGCCACATATCACGCTCGCCACAAACGTACCATGCCCATCCTCATCGCCCGGTATGCTCTCATATGGATTTTCCGATAAAATAGCAGCATTTATCTCATCCTCAGAATAAACCGTATCCGTATTCTGATCCCAGAGCACTGCAATCTTAGTCTTACCCTCAGGTGTCATAAAAGCCTCCTGCGCATAATTCACACCTGTGTCAATAACCACCACATACACACCATTTCCGTATAGTCCCGGAACAAACTCCCTTTGAAGCCTGAACACACCGCTCTTTACAAGTCCCTGCGTGGATAAAGGAGCCAGACACTTTGGAATAGCCGAATACGAATAAACTCCCACCAGAAGTGGTGGGAGTCTTTCGTAATCCTCATATGTCCATATCTCGTAATCATCGCCCAATGTCTCTATGATATCAGGAGCTATTACCGGTGGAATGAACTCCTTTTTTGATACTATGAACTGCATATTTTACCTCATATGATATAATATTTAGATATGAGGGTCAAAAGATATTTTGACCCTCATATAATTATATTCTATAAATAAAAATATGCTACCATATTTATCAATTAATATAAACAAAGCTTCGACCAAAATTTACTCGCGGCTTCCATGACATGTAAAATAAATCACCTGGTAATCCTGCGAAAGCACCGCAAGCAGCCTTCTGCCTCGAGCAAGCTTCTCATCATCCAGATTCACAAACGGATCGTCAAGTATGAGGAACGGCTTCTCGCCCGGATACATCGCATCCACAAGCGCAAAACGCATACATATGCCTATCAGGTCCTTGTAGCCTGCCGACATGGTTCTCACATCGCGAAGCTGCCCCTGCTCCTTCATCCTTATTGAAATATTGGCATCCACCTGCCAGTCTCTGTCTGTATTTTCTGTCAGGATACCAAAGTACTTCTGGAAGCCATTGGAAATAGGCGCCATGTATCTGGCAGTAAACTGCTCCCTTGCCCTGGTCAGATAGTCTGATGTAAGTCCAAGTATCTCGTACTTATGCTTTTCCTCAGCCTGTATCTGCTTGCAGTTGCGATACTCCTGCTCCTTTTCATCCCTCATATCAAGCTGCTCCTGCAGATCATCCATCTGTCTGCCGTACTGCACTAAGGATGCCCTGATTTCATCGAGGCTGCCTTCCACCTTTGAAATCATCTCATTGAGCTCATCAAGTGTATACGGACACTCATTTGGTGCAAGAAGCTTGTCCATATCGTTGTCATTCTCAAACTGCGCTTTCTTTTGAAGAGCACTGTCCATATTTTCCTTTGCAAAGCCGGCCTCTGCGAGCTGCTTTTTCATCTGTGAAAGTGTCTGTGTATATTCTGCAGCACTGTCATATCCATAGAGACTTAAATACTCATCAAGCGAAGCCTTTGCCTTCTCATAGTCAGCCTTTGTCTTGGCGCGCTTTCCTATCTGCTCGTTGAAACGGCTGTAGTCATGAGCCTTTGTGCGAAGCTCATAAAGCTTCTCCTGATACTGCGATTCATCTGCTTCAATCGAAAAGCTGTCAAAAAACTGCGATACCTCATGCTCCATTGATGTAATGCCGCTTTGAATCTGCTCAAGCTGCTCCTTTAATTCCTGAATCGGTATCTCCTTCTGCTTTATATTTTCCTCACGCTCAGCCATAAGCCTGATGTATGCTCTCTGCTTTTTGTTGTTCAGACGGATTCCATAGACCATCATGACAACACCGCAAAGCGCCATAGCGACTCCAGCTATGCCTACCACAAGAAACATGATTTCCTTCACATTGTACTTCTCATTCAGACTGAATACCGTGGCAACAGCCGCTGCCAAAAGACCGATAACCATAAGCACAATACCTGCAGGTACAAGCTTAGTCTTCTCAGGTGTCTCCGGTTCCTCCTCATCATCTGCCATCTTTGCAAGTGAGGTCATCTGCGAGAGCTTGAGCTCCATGTGGCTATACTCATTCTTGACGCTCTGGATGTTTGCAATCTTCTTTTGCATCTCATCAAGACCATCATCAGATGGCACACCATCCTTAAACATACCTGAAAGTGTATCTAAATACTGCTCTTCCTCAGGCGTAAAGCTCAGATTATCTTCTACAGCCTTTAAGCTTTCAAGCTCTCCGGCCTGCTTTGTCTTTTCCAGAAGCTCTGCCTCATCCGGTGCTTTGTCTCCAAAGACTGCCATTGCAGCATTGTAAATGCTCTCTTTCTCCTTTGCAACGGCACAAAGCTGCTCGTAGTTTTCACGAAGTGCCTGCTTTCTGCTGTCCTCAGATGCCACCTGAAGCGCCCTGCCGTACTCGGCTCTGATACCGGTAAGCTCCTTCTTCTGGGCAGTTTTCTCATCTATTTTCTGTGAAAGCTGTGCTGCCGCCTCATCCGCTGCCTGATACTTCTTAAGCTCCTGTTCCAAGGCTGTGAGTGTATTTACACGCTTTTTGATGGAGCCTGTGATACGGTTTGGTGACATCTTGTTCATCATGTCCTTAATGTCCGCTGTCGCCGACTCGAAGTTGTTGATGTCATTTGTATTTTCCGCCATATTGCCAAGCTTTGCGCTGATGCTGTCTGATGACGAAAACATGCAGTCTGCCTGTGCTATGTATATCGTTCTCTTGAACGAGCTGCGGTCGAGGTCAAAAAGCTCCTCTCCAAGCAGTGGTGAAAAATCATCACACTCAACCATGGTTGCAAGCCTGTATAAGTGAAAATCATCCTGCTTTTCTGTGAGGCCAAAGGTCCTTACAAGTCTGTACTCCACTCCATCGGCCTCAAAATCAAGCTCTCCACCATAAGTGCCGCCCTGCCATGGCTTATAGAGCTTTCTTTCCCTCTCAAAGGCGCCCGGCTCCTTTTTCGTATCAAAGCCGTACAGCATAGCCTTCAAAAAAGCCGCAAGTGTACTCTTTCCCCAGCCGTTTGGCTGGTTTATGACATTGACTCCATCATTGAAATTGATATTAAGATCGGACAGCTTTCCGAAGTTGTTTATGTGACAAGCTATTAACTTCAATTTCTAAATCTCCTCCCCGCTAAGCGCCGATATACCACACCTGATAACCTCAGACTTCTGCTCCTCGGTCATATCTGAGCCAAGCACCATCCGTATGAACTCACCCTTAAGTGATGCATCCTTTTCGTATTCACTGTAATTGATGAGAAGTCTTGTCTCATCATACACCTTTTCATAGTAGAAATATTCCTCGAACATATCCTTGAGAAAGTCTGTGTTTATCTCACAATCCACGTCCACCTCACCTACAAGCACGAACTTTACCATGCTTCTCGATGAATATTCACTGTCCGAAATGGCCTTTTCCATCTTCACAGCCACATCCTGTGTGGTCATGGCTCCTGTCACATCCACATACAGAGTGTAGAGGCTCCTGTACGCAAACGGTACAAAGCTAAAGCCTGCCGTGAGCTTCTCATCATCTATATCAAGCACCACAAAGCCCTTTTGTCCACACTCATCAAAGCCTCTTCCCTCTAAGCAGCCGCTGTAGCAGTACATGCCACGGTTGTCAAGCTGTCCACTCTGATACTCATGCACATGACCGAGTGCGAGATAATCAATTCCCTTATTCTTAAGGTCGCCTGTTGAAATCTCATCACCGAGCTGTCCGTGGAGAGTGACAACGTTGTAATTGTCATTGTCGAGCACAAGAGAATTGTACATGGCAGCCTGGTTAGACTTGTCTATCTCAAGACCTGTTATTGTGATATTTCCATAGCTGTATGAGGTCCACTGATTAGAAAAAAGCTTAAGGTTTTCAGGGATTTCATCGAGCTTCGATATGAAATTGTCCGAGTCGTGATTACCCTTAAGATAATAGAAATCGATATCCGGATTTGACGTAATCGAATCCTTTACCAGATTTCTGGCAGTCGCTGACACATTTCTCGTGTCAAATAAATCGCCTGCTATGATAATCGCCTTTACATCGTTATTTTTGGCGTACTCTATCATCCTTGAATATGTACGCAGTATTTCCATTTTTCTCTCTTTTGCCTGCTCCTTTGACAGATTCGATGTCATCTTCGAATCCAGATGCAGGTCTGCACAGTGGATAATTTTCATTTTTCCAATTCCTCTTGATATATGAACGTTTATAAATCATTACAGACTACACATAGATTCATTACGCATAGCCTGGTTGCATCATTTACAGCCAATTCACAATTTCATAATCATTTAACAATTAAACGTGCTGACTGTCTGCAAGCTCAGGTGTACCTCTCATCTGAATGAGCGGGCCACCCTTCTTCTCCACATAGTCCTTAGTGATTGTAACCGTGCCGATATTGTCATCCTTTGGTATCTCATACATGATATCGAGCATGAAATCCTCTATAATCGCACGAAGGGCTCTGGCTCCGACCTTCTTTTCCTTTGCCATCCTGGCGATGGCATAGAGTGCATCATCGTCGAACTCAAGCCTTACCTCATCCATCTCAAGAAGCTTCTGATACTGCTTGATAATGGCATTCTTTGGCTCCTTCAATATCTTTACAAGCATATCCTCAGTGAGCGCCTCAAGTGAGAACATGATTGGAAGTCGTCCGATAAACTCAGGAATCATTCCGAATTTACGGATATCATCAACAGTTGCCTGCATGAGCAGGTTCTCATCCCCATCATACTTGTCCTTTAAATCAGCCTTGAAGCCTATAGAAGCCTCCTTGTTCAGGCGCTCCTTTATGATATCCTCAAGACCCGGAAAAGCGCCTCCGCAGATAAAGAGAATATTTCTCGTGTCAACTGTGGTCATCGGAACCATGGCATTCTTGCTGCTGGCACCAACCGGCACCTCAACCTCTGAGCCCTCTAAAAGCTTAAGCATACCCTGCTGCACTGACTCTCCGCTCACATCACGCTGGTTGGCATTTCTCTTCTTTGCAAGCTTGTCTATCTCATCTATAAAAATGATACCGTGCTCAGCTCTCTCCACGTCATTATCTGCAGCCGCAAGAAGCTTACTTACCACACTTTCGATATCGTCACCGATATATCCGGCCTCAGTAAGTGATGTGGCATCTGTTATGGCAAGTGGCACATCTAAAAGCTTTGCAAGAGTCTTTACGAGATATGTCTTTCCTGAACCTGTAGGTCCGATCATGAGCATGTTTGATTTCTCAATCTCCACACCGTCAAATTTATTTGAAGCCTGCTTTGTACCGGTCTTCTCTTCCTCTGCCTTGTGCTTATTGTCAGCCATGACGCGCTTGTAGTGGTTATATACTGCAACCGACATGACCTTCTTTGCATGCTCCTGACCTACCACATAATCATCAAGACTCGCCTTGATCCTATGCGGTGCAGGAATTGAGTGAATGTCAAGAATCGGCTCGACCTTTTTCTCTTCCTTTGTTTTTTTCTTCTTAAGCTTCTGGCTGTTTGGTATGCCTCCTGTCAGATCTGACAAATTTATCATGCTGATATTGGGCATATTGCCAAAATCCATATTGCTTATATTTCCCAGATTTCCGAAATTGCCAAAATTACCGTTACTCATGGAGTCAAAGGTCTTTTGCATACAATCGTTGCAGATGCACAGATTTGGCTGGATATGTATCATCTTGCCTGCCACGCTCTCCGGTCTGCGGCAGATATAGCAGACATCCTCGTAGTCGTTTGACTTGTTATCGTTTGTATTATCTATGTTATTTGTAGTTTCTTCATTATTATCCTGAATATTGTCAGGTACTTCCTTGAAATCATCATTATTCATAGGTGAATTACCGCCTTTGTATCATTTGGCTGCTTTATCAGCCATTTAACTATTATACACTACTGAATAAATGCGTGCAAGCAAGCTGAGGCGCTTTTGAAAAAAAAGAACCGACAGATCAAAAGACCTGCCGGATCCATTTTCTTAATATCTATTATAACAGCTCCATAAGAAGCTTATTGACAACAGCAGGATTTGCCTTGCCCTTTGTAGCCTTCATGGTCTGACCTACGAGTGCTCCGATGGCTTTCTTCTTGCCATTGTGGTAATCATCCACTGCCTGTGGATTTGCATCGATTACAGCCTGTATTGTGGCTTTAAGCTCACCCTCATCATTCATGCTCTTAAGACCGTTCTCCTCAACATACTGCTCAGGATCGATATCATCCGAGAATATTTTCTCAAATACTTCCTTGGCAACAGATGAGTTGATCGTGCCTGCATCCACCAGATCTACAAGCTTTGCAAGGTTTACAGGTGAGAATTTTATCGCATCTGCATCCATATCATTATCCTTTAACAGTCGCATTGTCTCAACCATCAGCCAGTTTGAAACCTTTTTCGGCTTGCCGCAGAGCTTTGTGGCAGCCTCAAATATGTCTGCCATGTGCTTTGACTCTGTGAGAATCTTTGCATCATACTCAGGGATGTCGTATTCCTTCTTGTAGCGTGCAAGCTTCTGTGGACGAAGCTCAGGCTGCTTTGCCTTTATCTGTGCAATCCATTCATCGGATACGACGATTGGCACGAGGTCAGGCTCAGGGAAATATCTGTAGTCCTGCGCATCCTCTTTTGAACGCATGGCATGTGATGATTCCTTATTGTCATCCCATCTACGGGTCTCCTGTACTACCTTTCTGCCCATCTCAAGAAGCTCTATCTGGCGCTCACGCTCGCCTTCTATGGCATGTGCAATAGCCTTGAAGGAGTTAAGGTTTTTCATCTCAGTACGTGTACCAAACTTCTTTGCGCCCACCTCTCTTACTGAGATGTTGACATCGGCACGCATTGAGCCCTCATTCAATTTACAGTCAGATGCTCCGAGATACTGGATGGTCTGACGCAGAGTCTCAAGGTATGCGATAACCTCCTCAGCGGAGCGCATATCAGGCTCTGATACTATCTCTATAAGAGGTACTCCGGAACGATTGTAATCTACGATAGATACGTCCTCCCACTCGTCATGTACGAGCTTTCCGGCATCCTCCTCCATGTGGATTTCATGGATTCTGACGTTTTTCTTTCCGTTTGCTGTCTCAATCTCCACTGAACCATTGCGGCAGATTGGCAGATAAAGCTGTGATATCTGATAGTTCTGTGGGTTATCTGGATAAAAATAGTTCTTTCTGTCAAATTTGCTGTACTGTGTGATGGTACAGTTGGTGGCAAGTCCTACTGCCACTGCGTACTCTACAACCTGCTTGTTTAGAACAGGAAGTGAGCCCGGCTGTCCTGTGCAGACAGGACATGTATGTGTATTTGGTGCGCCTCCGAATGCTGTGGAGCAGGCGCAAAAGATCTTTGTTTTTGTAGCTAACTCTACATGGACCTCAAGTCCGATGACTGTCTCATAGTTTTTCATATCCTTTTTGCCTCCTTCCTACTGTGCACCGGCAGATTTATTGGTATCTGCTGTATTTTTGTTACTGTATTCCTCCGCAATAGTGCTGCGCTTAAGTTCTCTTGTTTTTTCAAAGCTGTATGCTGCGCGGATGATATTCTTCTCCTTAAAGCAGTCTCCGATGAGCTGTAATCCGATTGGAAGTCCGTTTTTGTCCATTCCGCACGGAAGCGATATTCCCGGAAGACCTGCAAGGTTTACAGATATGGTGTAGATATCACCGAGGTACATCTGGATTGGATCACTTAAGCTCTCTCCAAGCTTTGGAGCTGTGGTTGGTGCTGCCGGTCCGAGTATCACATCATATTTGGCAAAGGCATCATCAAAGGCTTTTTTGATAAGTGCTTTTACCCTTAATGCCTTTAAGTAATATGCATCATAATATCCTGATGAAAGCACGAAGGAGCCGAGCATGATTCTTCTCTTTACCTCAGGTCCAAAGCCCTCAGAACGCGATTTCTTGTACATGTTGTGAAGGTCTGTGTACTCCTTTGTACGGTATCCGTATTTGACACCGTCGAATCTGGCAAGGTTTGAGCTTGCCTCAGCACAGGCGATTACATAGTAAGCCGGGATGGCATACTCTACAAGTCCGAGGTCAAATTCTTCCACAACAGCACCTTTTTTCTTTAATTCATCTGCCGCTGCAAGGATTGCCGATTTTACCTCCGGGTCAAGTCCATCTCCGAGATAATCCTTTGGAATACCGATCTTCATACCCTTTACGTCATCGACAAGCGCCTCTGTAAACTTTAAATCGTCTCTGTTTACTGATGTCGAATCCTTCGTATCATATGAAGCGATTGCCTCAAGTATAGTAGCACAGTCTGTGACATCCTTTGCGATAGGTCCAATCTGGTCAAGCGATGAGCCATAGGCAATGAGTCCATATCGTGAAACTGTGCCGTAGGTTGGCTTGATTCCTGTCACACCACAGAAGGAGCTTGGCTGTCTGATTGATCCGCCTGTATCTGAACCGAGTGCAAACGGTACCTCCTCTGCTGCAACTGCTGCACAGCTTCCGCCTGATGAACCGCCCGGTACGTGCTCTGTATTCCATGGGTTTTTTGTTGCTCCAAAGGCAGATGTCTCTGTGGTACTTCCCATGGCAAACTCATCCATGTTGGTTTTTCCAACGATGACACAGCCTGCATCCTCAAGACGCTTAACAGCCTCCGCTGTGTAGGTCGGAATGAAATTGTAGAGTATCTTTGATGAACATGTGGTGAGAAGCCCTTCTGTACACATGTTATCCTTTATGGCTACAGGCACACCCGCAAGCGCTCCTTTTAGCTCTCCCGCATCAATTTTTGCCTGAATCTCTGCTGCCTTTTTAAGTGCACCCTCTTCGTCTATTGTGACAAAGCTGTTTATCTTTTCTTCTTTTGCTTTTATAGAAGCAATGGCAGCCTTTACAGCCTCTTCCACTGTAACTTCCTTTGCCTGTATTTTCTTGCCGAGTTCCACGGCAGATAAAGACATTAAATCCATTTTTCTCCTCCTTGCCGTTATTCGCCGATTGTCTTTGGTACCTTGAATCCGCCATCCTTCTTGACCGGTGCGTTGGCAAGTGTTGCTTCACTTCCGTCACCGTTTGTGACAACATCATCTCTGAATACATTGTTTACAGGGAATACGTGGCTCATAGGCTCAATTCCCGAAGTATCAAGCTCCTCGAGCTTGTCGATATAATCAAGCATATCTGCCATATCCTTCTTGGCAGCCTCTGCCTCCTCCGGTGAAAGCTCAAGCTTTGCAAGGATTCCAACATACTCCATAGTCTCATCAGAGATTACGTTTCTCATGACTCCATCCTCGCCCATCACCTTCGTGGTAACAGCCTGCTGCTCAGGAGTCTCATCCTCAGGCTCCTCGTCAAGCGCTGCACTTCTTACCTTTGCATATACCGCTTCATCGCATATACCCTGATTGTTGAAGCCTGCATGGCGTAAAGTACCCTCATAATCCATGCCTGCGGCAGCCATCACCTTGCCTGAATTTGGATTTTCAGTATCATGTCTGGCCCATACACGTCCGGCACCGACCTCATTAATGAAAAATCTGATGATAGCTGTGAGTGCCTCTGTCATGTAGCCCTTATTCCAGAAACGCTTTCCGATACAATAACCGATTTCAACCGACTCAACTCTCTCATCAGTTTTAATTACACTTATAGTTCCGATAGGCTGCTCGAGATCATTAAGTTCAATAGCCCACTGGTAAAAATCTTTCTCGTCATACTTAGATATCCATTCCTTTAAAATAGTCTCTGTAGTATCAACACTCTCATGTGCCGGCCATGTAAGATATTTGGTCACTTCCGGGTCATTTGCCCAGTTGTAAAACATGTTCTCGGCATCTTCTATTTCAAATCTTCGAAGAGTAAGCCGCTCTGTGGCGATTTCTCTTGTTCCTATATGATTCATACGATATCCTTTCTCTCTTTCCTGATATTTTATTTTTTGGAAATGTACCAATATCTGCCCCGGGTGCGCTAAACACCCTGCAACGCATGGGTGCATATATATTGCGAAGACAAATTTTTAACAGTTCCGACGCTCACAGCCTGTAATACCTCACAGCATACCTCCTGCCAATAACCTATCCGCAGGAAATGTCGGAACAAGCTTAAAAATTTTCTGAACAAAATATATACACACATGCAACCTCAAGGCCTTACAGCGCACCCGCCACAACCACAGAAGCTGTGACTTATGGCTCCAATCTGCTGAGATCACGAGGAAACAGCGTAGCCTCGCGCACATTATCCTCTCCGATAAGCTGCATTGTAAGTCTCTCAAGTCCTATTCCAAGACCTCCATGTGGCGGCATGCCGTGCTTAAAGGCTGAAAGATAGCTCTCCATACCCTCTGTCTCCATGCCACGCTTTGCGATTTTTTCCATAAGCTTGTTGTAGTCGTGGATTCGCTGGCCTCCTGTTGTGATTTCAAGACCTCTGAAAAGCAGGTCAAAGCTTAAGGTGTATGTCTCGTCTGCCGGATCATCCATGGCATAGAACGGTCTCTTCTTTGAAGGATAATGTGTGACAAATACAAAATCACTGCCATACTCTTCCTTGAAGTACTGTCCGATAAGTACCTCCTCCTCCGGCTCTAAGTCGAATGGGTTTCTGAACTGTCTGTTATATTTTTCTGCGACACGCTGCTTTGCCTCGTCAAATCTGACTCTTGGTATGCTTGTCACGTCAGGCAGCTTAATCTTTAAAAGCTCAAGCTCCTTGGCGTATGAGGTCTTTAAAAGCTCCATGGTGTACTGCAAAAAGCCGGTCTCCATCTCCATGATGTCCTCAAAGCCGTCAATGTAACCCATCTCGAAATCGAGTGATGTATACTCATTCAGATGTCTCTTTGTATTGTGCTTTTCTGCTCTGAAAACAGGTGCAGTCTCAAATACCCTGTCAAAGACACCTACCATCATCTGCTTGTAAAACTGCGGGCTCTGCTGTAATATAGCCGGTCTGTGGAAATATTCAAGCTTGAAGAGGTTGGCGCCTCCCTCGGCTGACTTTGCACCAAGCTTTGGCGTATGAATCTCTGTAAATCCATTATTATAAAGGAAATCCCTAAAGCCCCTTGTGATACCCTCCTGTATACGGAACGTAGCACGCTCTCTTGGATTTCTGAGTGCCACTGCCCTGTTATTGAGCTTTGCCTCAAGCGAAGTATTCAGTTTCCATTTGTTGATCTGAAGCGGCATAGGCTCCGCCGGCTCAGATAAAATTGTGATAGTGTCAAGACGAAGCTCGAAGCCGTTTGGAGAACGGTCATCACTCTTGTATGTGCCGCATACCTCCACGGTATCTGCTTCCTTTAGATCATCGACGCTAAACCGGGATTTGCCCGGCTCGTATACACACTGTACGAGTCCGTCCCTGCGTCTTAAGACGATGAATGCAACCTCACCCATATCTCTTATGGTGTGAATCGCACCCTTTACTTTGATGTTTTTGCCCTCGTAGTCGCCTGCAAGAATTTCTGCGATACCGAGGTCCTCCTTTTGAACTGCTCCTGTTAAGAATTCCATATTTTTGTGCTCCTTTGATTTTTTAAGCGGGACGGAAAAAAAGCCCCGGAGCATATCAAATTAATGAAATGCTCCGGGGCGAAAATTCTAAAAATATTCCGCGGTACCACCCGCTTTGAGAAAAAGGACTGTTCCTGTTTCTCCACTCTTATCCGTAACGTGGATGAATCGTATCTGCCTACTTTTGATATATAAAAAGCTTAATTCACATACGATAAACCTATCTATGCAATAAACCATATCAATTGTTCAACAAATCTGCTCCGGTAGTGTTCCTGCAATCAGCTCTTCCAAACAGCGCTCTCAGTCGGTGACGCTGTATTCCTGTCGGTGTCTGGTGATCCAAGTCTCCTTCAACGCATTTATTGTTCTTTTGTTTTTAACGTTATAACACAATAAACTTATTATTTCAACCCATCATAGTCAAAACTTAAGAAAATAAAGTATAGGAATATATTATAGTTTTTCTTAATTGTGGTTATAACAGAGCATTCTTTTGCAACAATTATTAAATAAATTTAGGCCATTCCCTATTGCCTTTATTGAATTCGTATTGTAGAGTATATTTGGTATATGTAATTAATAATAATGAGGCAGGTAACACTTAATGAAAAAACTATTATTTTTTGATATAGACGGCACTCTCGTTGATTTCGGCAAGAGCACCATGAGCCCATCAACCGCTGATGCTCTAATAAACGCAAAACAAAACGGTCACATGATTTTTCTTTGTACAGGACGTAGTTACAATCAGATTTATCCATCATTAAAAGCCTTTGATTTTGACGGCGTGGTGGCTGCTGCCGGCGGCTATGTCACTGTGGGTGATAAGGTAATTGCACATCATGTCTATGGGCAGAATCTGTTACAGAAGGTTCTTGACACTGTTGGTGACAACAACACAGGACTTATCTTCCAGACAAAGGATAAAAGCATCACCAACCACAAGTGGGCCGACAAATTCATATCAGCATTCTCAAAGCAGTTTGACATGCATGTGATACAGGACAACCCGACATTTAAGGATATCGTGATTGATGATGAATTATCAAGCTTTTCTAATCGATACGCTGATGTTGAAAGCACCATCTACTGCAATTGCAACTACCACATTGATAATTTAAGAAAGCTCCTCGGCGATGAATTTGTAGTAACCCTGAGCAGCTTTAAAGAGCCTGAACCTTACAGCGGTGAGATTACATTGCGCGGTGTCAACAAGGCAACCGGCATACGTGATGTGGTAGAGTTTCTTCACATGAGTCAGGCTGATACAATAGGCTTTGGCGATGGCCAGAATGATTTTGATATGCTGCGCTACTGTGATATCGGTGTTGCCATGGGCAATTCCAGCGATGAAGTCAAGGCTGTAGCCGATATAGTGACAGACGATATCAAAGAGGATGGGCTTAAAAATGCCATGGTGCATCTTGGACTTGTCTAAAAATGCACCATGGCATACTCTATGCCTCAATATTCATAAATCTGTCCCACTCGCACTCGTCTTTTGATGCCGATACAATCAAGGTGTACGAGCGCTCATCTGTTCCGTCGAATACGAAGGTATAATTTTCATTCTCCTTCTCGATTAAATATGCGTATCCGTCAAGAAAATTGTTGAAGGTGTCGATATAATCTGTCTCCTCTATCTCCTCGTCAGCCGTGGTTCTCTTTAGGTTGCCATCGGCATCATATGTCTTAAAGCCCTCGCGTATGAATGAAATAATATTTGCATCTGAAAGCTTTAATATAAGACCGTTTGTCCTCATATCACGGATATCTCTGTTTTTAGAATTATCTGCCTTTATGATTACGTTGTCAAGGCATATTTTGAAGGTGCCAAAGCTCATCATGATATCGCTCACATGCACATCCGAAAATTTGAAATGTGTAAACTCGTTTTCTGTCCTGAATTTCATCTGTTATCCTCCGTATATACTCATGCCGATATTTTATCAGATAATTTTGCTTTGGGCAACTTGCATTTTATAATGTGCCGTACAGCTCAAGTGTATGGCCTACACTGCCTGCACCTATAAAATAATAGTCGCTTTGAGTGTCACCGTCTACAAAGATATACTGTCCGTACATCTTTATATTGCAAAAGAGTGCTGTGCGGCTTGATGCAGCAGCGATTCCATATCCCTTGTTTGACACGACAAGCGGCAGCCTCTGCTGTCTGCCTCCGAACGAAATATATCTGGCCTTGTTTGTCAAATCAGTAAGGTCTGTCGCAAGTATTCCCTTGGATTTGAGCTTTTCCGATTTGTCCCAGTCAAAAAATGTGTAGCACTCGCCATTATTTAAAAGCCTTGGCTCTGTGGCATTTTCACTTACAAGGAGATTTCTGTCGGCATCAAAATACTGTATGGCTCCGTTTTTCTTTTCTATCCTTAGTATCAGCTTCTCCGTTTGAATTTCAATAAGCGATTTGGATTCCTTTGCCACCCATTTGAAGACTGTATCGGCCTTTTGCTTCCAATAGGTTTTGTGCGGCTTCACTCCAATTCCTTTTACAAAGATTACGCGTACTATCTCCGGTGTTATTGGTATCACATAAAGTGTGCCGTCCGCTGTGGCGATTTCAACATGTGATTTACCTTTTTTGAGCCATTTTACCGCAAACTTGCCCTTTGAATGTCCCTTTACATGAAGTATATCGTTGTCCGGGATTGAGCCGTATGCGTATGGGGAGGGATTGAGAGGGAGGCTGCTCTTTTTTGCAGCCTTACTTACTTCCTTAATCTTAATTTTATTTGCCATATCTGTAGCAGTACATTGTGTTTGATTTTCCCTGTCTTTTTTTACAAATGCAGATAAATCAAGCTTCTCATTTTCAGCCTTATTGGTCAACTGCTCAGGCTTTAATGCAATGCGCGACGGACCAAAATACTCTCTTTCATCCATATCGCGTCTGCCATCAACACGCTTTTGCTCTTCTATCTCTTTTTCTGTCAGTTGCTGCTTTTCATATTCCTTTGCCTTAGTAAGCGGCTCTGCATAAAACTCCTTCTGATGCCTGTGGGAAGGAGCAGGTTCTGCAATAAGCGGTGTCAGCCTGCCCCGGTGGAATACAGCAAGCTCATGAAGTGCACGGGTAGCCGCAACGTACAAAAGCTTCACATGACTATCATCAGCCGGATATTTTCTCTCTGATGGGTCAAACAGCAATACAGCATCAAACTCAAGTCCCTTTGTATACGCAACCGGAAGTACCATGACTCCTGCACCAAACTGTGCAGTTTCAATATCATCATCTGCTATTTCTATATGTTTTTTAAGCTCAGCAGACACCTTGAGAGCCTCTGCCTCATCACGGCACACGACAGCTATCGTCTCATAGCCTTCACTCTGCCAGCCTTTTATCGTGTCAACCGATGCCGAAATCAGTGAGCGCACATTGGCATACTCCTCTATGCGCACTGCGTTTCCATGCCTAATAATAGGCTCCACCGGATAGATTGCAAAATCTCCATGGCGCAGTATCTCTGTTGCAAATTCTGAAATCTCAACAGTGTTTCTGTAGCTCTTTCGAAGCAGACCGAATGCGTCATATGTGCCTGTGAGTATCAGCTTTTTCAAGTCCTCCCAGTCATTTAAGCCATACTCAAAATGTATATTCTGCGAGGTATCGCCCATGATAGTGTATGTGCAGTTTCTGAGGCAGTAATGCAGACAGCAGTATGCCATCATGCCAAAATCCTGTGCCTCATCAATAACCACATGACTCGCCTCTCGAACCGGATCTGTCTCCTTGATGCGCTTATAAATATAAGCAAGCGCTGCCAGATCATACACATCAAATGAGTCCTTTGGAATATCTATATCATATTCCTTCTCCTTCTGACTAAGCAGAAAATCCCTGTAAAAATCATACACAGAGCCTTTCCAGTCATCCTTACCGAAATAGGTTTTGTATTTTTTATCAAGCTCCCTGCGCTCCTTTGCAGGGAACTTCACTTCCTTACCGAGAACCTCATTTTCATACTTCGAGTAAATTATCTCATTTAACATGAGGATTTTACTCTGCATGGAAAGAAGCGGATTATCATGCAGATAAGTGTCTATCAGCACCTTTCCCACAAGCAGATTGCCTGTTTTTTCCATGTAGACCTCATCTCTTGGAATACACTTTTCCTCGTAATCTAAACAGAATTTTTCAAGAGCTTCAAACCATTCTTTACTGCCCTTTATGCTGTTTCTACTGTCATTTTTGCTGACTTCATGTATGCTGTACTTTTTGTCATCCCAATCCTCGTACAAAAGCCTTGTAAAAAGCTGCTCCATAGTCATCTGTTTTATGCCGTACACATCAAGCTCCGGAAGCACGCTTGTAATATAGTTCAACAAAATGTGGTTACTGCCTATAATGTAGAAATCCTCCGGTCTGAAATCATCAGCATAATTATATAAAATGTACGATATCCTGTGCATTGCAACCGTTGTCTTTCCTGAGCCTGCAACTCCCTGCACTATGATATTCGTCTTTGGCGAACGGCGGATAATAAGGTTTTGCTCCTTTTGGATTGTCGCGATAATCTCTCCGAGCACTGCCTTTTTATTCTTAGCCAGATACTTTGTCAGAAGCTCATCATTTGCTACGACATCTGAATCAAAAAAGTCGATAAGCTTATCATCTGCAATCTCATAGGTGCGCTTTCTGTTTAAATCAATCTCAAAGGTACCCTCTGAGCTCACCGTGTACTTACATGGTCCAAGACTGCTCTCATAATATACGGATGCAATCGGTGCTCTCCAGTCAATGACCACAGGCTCTGATGCATTCTTTGCAATACCAACTCTGCCTATATAGTAGGACTCCTGTGACTTCTGACGCGGATCCTTAAAATCTATTCTGCCAAAATACGGCTTTTTCCGCGCCTTTTCACATCTTACGATATTTCTCTCGTTCTCATGAAGCTGCGCTGTCGCATTGTTCCACAGGGCCAGTCCCTCCTTGTCCTGTGCCTCGTAGACATCTCTTAAATCCTCTAAATCATCTGTCAGCTTTTTTACCGATTCCTTTGCACGGTCCAGATTATCCTGTGCAATGCCTATGATATTCTGAAGCTGTCTCTGCTCGTCTTTTAATGAAATTCCCGGTAAATCATTTTCTGTGCCCATCATGCCTCCACGACTTATATATGCTGTGATTATACTATACTTTTAATCTCATCTATCCTGTCAACACAGGCAAAAAGCATCTTTTTCAGCTCCTCATCAGGCTGTGTCAAATCCGGCACCATGACAACCTTACAGCCTGCAGAATATGCACTTTTGACACCATTTGGCGAATCCTCTACCGCCATGCACTCCTCCGGTGCCAGCTTAAGCTCGCTGCATGCAAACTCATACACATCAGGTGCCGGCTTTCCATGCTCCACCATAGGTGCACAGATGATCTTGTCAAAATATCCGTAGAGCCCTATCTTTTTTAAATATTTCTCAGCTCTTTCTATATCATTCGCTGTGGAAATTGCTCTGTGAATGCCTTTTTCCTTCAGATATGTAAGTATCTCGATTGCTCCGGGCTTAAGCTCAATACCCACTTTATCCAGATGCTCCTCCATGATTTTGCGACGGTAAGCCCTGATTTTATTATAATCCATATCCGGATCATGAAACATATCCTTAATATGCTGCGGTGCATACGGCTGCCCGAGGCTTCGCATTGAAAGCGCCTGCTCATCTGTCATCTCGTAGCCGAATTGCTTAAGTGCCATCGGCCAGAAAATACGATAATATTTCTCCGTATCTATGAGTGTTCCGTCCATGTCAAATATTACTGCTTTTACCATTGATTCTCCTTACGTTCTGTCAGGCTTTACTATGCTTCACCTGTTAATTTTACCACGGTCATATCATGATGCATGGCCTTTATCACCGGGCCAAACATGTCCTTTGTCTTTATCCTGAGGCTGGAGGTATTTATGCATGGATGACATCCAACCCACTCTCCTTTTAGCACATCCTCATCCACCAGAAGCCTGACCGCATTGTCATGGTCGTTCATCAGTCCCATCACACTGACTGAGCCCGGTGTGATATCCAGATATTTTTCCATATCCTGCGGACTTGCAAACGAAAGTCTCGCACTGCCTATCTGATGCGAGAGCTCTTTTGTCTTAAAGGTCTTGTCTCCCGGTATCATGAGCAGGTAAAAATCAGTTTTCTGGCGGTTGCACAGGAAAAGATTCTTGCAGATTGTTGCGCCGAGTGTCTTGTCAATCTCCTCACAAACCTCCATCGTAAATGCCGCTTCGTGGTCTATTCTCTGATATTCGATTCCCAGTTTGTCCAAAAAATCGTATGTACGAATTTCTTTATCCAGTCTGCCTTTGGTATCTGTCGGTCTTCCATTCTGTAATTGCATTTGTGCCTCCTGAAATTAATTATCGCAGCTGTGTTCAGCACCGTAACCGCTGCTATTATTCTCTTTTAATTGCTATAGCTATAGATTATACACCTCTTTTATGTATTCTAACAAGCCCCGGCACCCACTCATTACATCATCAAAGCTCGCATCAAAATCACCTGTATACCATGGATCTGCAACATCGCGCGCTGCTGTAAGCTTATGATTTGTCCCGTAATCAGCAAATGACAGCATCTTAAATATCTTCTGCTGACTGTCACTGCCACCTGCAATCCTTGTCATATTCCTGATATTTGCAGTGTCCATTCCAATCAGAAGGTCATAGTACAAATAATCATCGCGTGTCATCTGTCTCGCGCGGTGTGGAATAAGAGGAATATGCTCCTCGTATAGTTTGTTTTTGGTGCCGTAGTGCGGCGGATTGCCTATTTCCTCACGGCTGGTCGCAGCTGAATCTATCTCGAAAACAGCATCGAAGTGCTGTCTGTGGACCAGATGGGTGAAGATGCTTTGGGCCATGGTGCTGCGACAGATGTTGCCGTGGCAAACAAATAAAATCTTGATTTTTCCCATATTTCCTGTATTTTCGGGCTTTTCAAGCCTTTTTACCTTTCTTCATTTTTCACTTATTCTGGCATATTTTGACATATCTTTGCATATTTTTGTCATCAATTTTGGTAAAAACTTTGGTAAATTTCAAGTCTGTACCAAAGGCAAATCTGCCATTGGGAATCGACAGGTAAGAAATTGGGGATTAAGATAAATACTGGCATTCAGCCATTTTTCTCTCATTTTCATCAGGTCATTATGAATTGATTGCTTTTTGAAAATCTTCCTGTGCATCCTGAAATTTAACATGAGTATAGGTATTCATCGTAACACTGATATCCGAGTGTCCCATAATATACTGAAGCATCTTCGGATTCATTCCCGACTTAGCCATATTAGAACAAAACGTATGACGACACACATGCGGTGTGATTGGCGGCATCTGAACCTTATATATGCTATTGTACTTTTCCCGAATATGCTGGAAATACTTTTCCCAATGTAATGCCACCATAGGCATATCATTTTTATCAAGGAATAAAAATCCTGTCATTCCATCAACCATCGGTTCAACTTTGGGATTGACCCTGTCCTTAAGTATTCTCTTAAAACAAGCCACCACCTCATCAGACATTGGAACATATCTCTCGCCGCTTTCTGTCTTAGACTTTTCAATGATATACTGCATCTGACTTGTTCTCTGTAATTGATGATTTACCCGTATTCTTTTGTTTTTAAAATCCAAATCTGATTTTGTAAGCCCACAGAACTCTGATATACGAAGTCCTGTGTTAAAGAGGACAAATATTGCATCATAGTACTTGCAGAAATGCGCATCTTCTTTTATGAATCTTAGAAATTCCCGCTCCTGCTTTCTTGTGACAGCCTCTCTTCTCACACTATCATTCACAATCACATTGACTAGTTCAAAGCCAAATGGATTTTTGCGAATCAAGTCATCTTCTTCTGCCATCTGAAATGCCGGTCTTAATACTCCCCGGATAGTATGAATTGAACTATAACCTTTTCCATCTACCCTCTGAAGCTTGATCAACCATGCTTTCGCATCCGATAATTTCACTTTGTCGATTCTTTTTTTGCCAAAATCATCTTTTTTCAGCAGATTAATTACCGTCTTATAACCAGCATAAGTACTCTGTCTGACCCCTATTTTAAGGCTCACATATTTCTCCACTAATTCAAGAACTGTAAGCCCTCCACCTCTTGGAACAAGTCCATTAAACATATCCTGTTCCAGCTGTTTTTCCTTTTCTCTTAAAGAAAGCTCCATTTTCTTTCCTTTAGGTATAGGATCATTATGGTCCAAACGCCAACTATATAAATTTCCTTCATTTCCATGAATATCCACATATCTAAAACGATAACGTCCATCTGCTCTCTGGTACTCTCCTTCGTGAAGAATTCTATTGCGATTATCTCGTCTTTTCTCACTCATAGCTTTGTCTCCTTTCAAAAAAGAGAGCCCTAGCGTGATTATTGTACCACATTTGTGCCCCCTTTTCTACTACTTTACATATTAAATTGCAGTTGACTCTGCCAGAAATTGTTCAAATTGCTCTTTCTTAAATAAAACTTTGTTTCCCACTAACAGATAAAACTCCCCATTTGGATGGATATCTACAATTTGTCTAAGCCGCTTTTCACCAATGTGATAAAACTGTGCCGCTTCAGTTACAGAAAGCAAATATCGCTTCCATATAGGAATATCTATACTCTGATTCTCTAATTCATTTTCGTCATCCATCATATTCTCCAATCTGCAGCTGTCTGACTAACATCGCATCAACCTTTTTTATTGCATCTGTGCTGACAATCATCCCAGCGGTCTGTATTATCTGTAACTTCCTTGTAGACGGACCGAAAGAGACTGTACGCATAGATGAATCTATCCTGCCGGAAGATACTACTTTCGGTGTCCGTATTAGTGGTGACAGTATGGAACCTGAATTCCATGATGGTCAGATTGCATGGGTATTACAACAGGAATCTGTTGCTAATGGAGAAATCGGCATCTTCGCTCTTAACGGAGAAGCCTATATTAAGAAATTACAAAACGATAAAGACGGAATTTTCCTTATCTCACTCAATGAAAAGTATGCACCTATCAAGGTTAGTGAAAATGACCGCTTAGACATATTTGGAAAAGTTCTTGGAAAATCTGATGCTTCTGCTATTACAGGACATTGCCGATAAAATTGCAAGTCCTTTTTATCGGATACATTATTTTGCATAATGACAATAAGAAAATATCTATAGAACTGAAAGAAGGGATTTTTATGGCGGTTACCAATAATATCAGAGAAATCCGAGAGCAGCGTGGCATTTACCAGGATGACCTTGCCGCTGCTATCGGATACAGCACCAAAACTGTCGGCAGGATAGAACGTGGGGACAGTACCCCATCTGCCGAATTTATGCTGCGAATATCAAAGTACTTTAATATGCTGGTGGAAGATGTCTTCCATGTAGAAGATTGAGTCGGAGGGAGCAATTCTGTAACAAAGCAATTTTTTATAACAGGCTTATTTCGTGCACCCTTTTTACTTGGGTGGTGACTGCTAAAACCAGACCCTATCGAAGAGCCCTAAAAAACTATGCTTTTTTTAATGCCAGACCCTATCGATAAACCCTAAAATAGATTGGCAAACCCTAAAGAACTTTGATTATCCGAAAAATCTCGGAAGCCTTAATTTTACTATATTTGTTATCAGAAGGTTGTTCTGCTCGCAACGCTCACAGAACAACTTTCTCACTAACTTCGCGCTTACGCACTCATTAAGTGTTCAATGATTACTCGATAACTGTAGCAACACGTCCAGATTCTACTGTACGTCCACCATCACGGACTTTGGTTTCGTGATATTCGATTATTTGAAACTAATTTGTGCGGTTCTGTTGTCTAAAGTAGCTTATTTTTGCTGAGGAATTAGTGCTTTATAAAAATCTTGTAGCCAAAATGTAGCCAATTAACGTTTAGATAAGCACAGGCAAATGAATTTCAATAATTCTTTCAAAATAACATAATCACTTTAATATAAATAAGTTATGTTATTTTAAAATATATCTGCCTTCTTCTTTATATATTTCTTGCTTACCGTCAACACAAAATGCTGGTCTGATACCATTCATATCGTATGCATTCGTGCTTCCAATTTCACCTTCCGGTCCTACTGCATATACACAAGAATCATATGTAGAATCCGCACTTCTTAACCACCAACTTACAGTAAACTTTCCATTATTCGTAGTAGCAAAACGATTCTTATTATCTTTAAAATACAACAATGGCACCCCTTCAACTCCGACATGCCCATTTTTTTTATATCCAAGTTCAGTAAAAGACAACAAAAACACTTTTCTTACAATAGTTATCACGCTATCATCTATTTGATTCAAGCATCGTTCATCTAAAATCTCTATTTCCGAATCTTGAATTAAGCAACGAGTTTGAATAGGTAAATTATCAAAAAACTCTCCCATTAAGTAATTATCAATTTCACTTTCTTCATAGTAAGCCGAATAATCACTAACTCTTCTATTCTCTGGAAGAATTTCTTTTCTTAACAAAAGTGTTTTACCATTATAATCATTAGTTAATACAATATATGGAACAAATCCTGTTTTTTCTTCAATATATATGATTGGTTCAATTTTACATTTTTCAGAATATGCCAAATCACTTATTGTATTATATTCCTCGGTTACTGCTTGTCTTTTACTACAAGCATTTAATAGAACTCCAAGAACAATTGCTAATACTACTACTTTATACGTTTTTCTGAACATTTATGTGGCTCCTTAATTTCTCTGCTTTTTACGTCTTATTTTTGTAAATGCCATACACATCACTATACTTACCATGATTACAGCCATTAGACTACAAAATCCAACTGCAGATTCGTCTCCTGTTGAAACAGATTCTATCTTTTCTCCTCCATTTTCATTTATTCCCGAACCAGAATTATTACCTGTATTATTATCTTTTCCCGAATCAGGATTTTCTGGGTTCGCTGATTCTCCATCTTTTTCAAATTTTGCAACTAAAAGGGTATCTTTTTCTACACAAAAACGATATTGTGTTTCTTGCGAAATTAATTTATCATTCTCATACCAACCAACAAATTGGTAACCTTCTTTAATTTATGAAATACTATATGTCTTGTAGATTCATTTCATAAATTACTATAATTTTTATAGTTTTATCATTTATACATTTGTTGAAAAAAGTTATATAAAACATTACAATATTTATTGATATAAGATTCTTTCTCGCCATCTATAACACCACAAAAATAACTGTACTTAGAACCATCAAAAACAACTGTACATATATTAGTTTTAAATAAGCTCATATTATCATCATTTTCCATATAATAGAGAATGTTATCATATATACTATATACATTCCCTTCATCAGCCTCTTCAATAGTTGGTAATAAACCTTCAAACTTTTCTAACGGTTCAGCCGTTATATATACTTCAATAGAAGAATCCACAAGATTTTCGTCATTTGTTTCATATTCAAATGTATATCGGAAATAAGCTCCACCGAAACTTTCATCTTCATTTAAGTAACATCGCATTCCAGAATATCCTTGGTCAAATGCAACATCTACCTTCGTATATTTTTCAAAAACATCATAATTCTTGTTATCTTCCACCACTACTTCTTTATAAGAATCATATTTCTTATAAAATGCTTCATTGACATTAGCAACTTCATTTACTTGGAGAAATTTGAAGTTAACTTCATTTATATTTATATTTTCTATGTTTTCCTCATAATACTTGTCAGACTTTATATATTCCCGTTCTTTGCCATCCTTTAATACATTCTTGCCTATAAAAATTAATGCAATAAAAAACAAGCATACAAATAATATTCTTATTATTTTCTTCATTCATTTCTCCTATTATGTCAATCCTAAATCTATTGATTTTACTGGCTTTGACGATTTTTATTTTACCTCAAACAAAAGCCGAGGGTGATGGATATCGTAGTATCATGTACCGAATAGCTGATAAATAAGTATAGCTAATAAAGCATCCTTTTAGTTTGCTTTATAAAGGCTATTTTCCCTCTGTTCAACTATGATGATGAACCTTCCGTGTCTAAGGGGATCATGTCCCAACTTCCTTCGTAGCATCTACCATTCACTGAGTGCCAGCCAAGCTCCTAAACGGGGGCATGCCCCACGGAAAAAAACGATGCCGGCTACAGCTCTTGTTTTTATGTTTGATTGTTACTGACCTGCATTCACCTGTCGTGGTACTGATTTACTCAGTGGACGCTATACCATCTCAGGTTCTTGTTGGTCTTTTGCAGATGCAGTCCGTTCCGGACTCCATACCATTTTACGGCTTCACGGCCTGCATCCGTTCCATCCGTTAATCCCACACTTTTCTCTGCATAGCTCGCTTCTCCTGAATCTGATATAGTCAATTCTGTTCCGTATGAGGATATATAATCCATGCTTTTATGATCGTGACATTATTTGCAACAAACCATTGCGGTATAACTTTGAGAAAGTACCAGACTGACCGCAAGCACAATTGAACACATAAATTTTACAATCTTTGTTTTTGCCATACTTTTATCCTCCCATGTTTTGATTCAGTTTTTCTTGATTCCAATAAAAACTTAATTTTACTAGCAAGCCTTTTCTTTCCACATCTATAGTTGCATAAAGTTCATCACCTCCATAAACATAAAGCTCATCATCAACCGATTTCCATACAACATTTATATCACTTAAATTGTAAGCTCTAAATATAAATACATTTTCTTCCACAATTTGTTTTGATATTATTTCTATGTCTTCTGTATTTTTTACATAATACTCTAGTATAAAATCACCATTATGCTTATAGTCATCTTCCGCATAAATAACATTACCCTCAAAATAATTTTTTTTGCCCAAATACAATTCTAAGGAGTTCATTCCATAATCAAATGTATGATCCACCCCTGATGCCGAACCCATCATTGTACACAATATTCCAAAAAATACCACCCAAAATCCATAGATAAAATAAAATTTTATCTTTTTGCATTTTTTATCTCTATATCTGCCAAAGCACATTACATGCGTTATCTGATGTGCGAAGAAGAACGTTAAAAATAATGATAGCGCTAAATAGTAAACTTTCAAATTGTTCTCACCTCTCATCAGGCATAATATATTCATTGAGTTATTCATATATTTCTCTGTATCAAAACCATAATAATTATTATACAAAAAAATTTAATTCTCATGTTGCAAAATATTGTTTACTTTTTTTGCTTCTATTTGTAAATGACAAAATAATTTTGTACACAATAATATAAACTAAAATCAATATATAGTATCGTGAATCACGAACTGTTCCAATAGCAATAAAAAATATAGTAGTCAATATAATTAGTATTGAAAAAACAGTAAAAATAATTTTTTTCATAAATATCTTGTATGATAATTAGGAAGTTAATTATCACACGTTTCCTTTCTTTTAATATCG
>ERZ1023822.101-NODE-101-length-31521-cov-17.944829_pt1 | contig 31521 bp, 33 predicted proteins | sample MGYA00380379_ERZ1023822 | MGnify/ENA primary metagenome ERZ1023822 (study PRJEB33179, sample SAMN07448988) | human gut metagenome | biome: Human-gut; feature: Human associated habitat; material: Faeces | host: Homo sapiens | place: India: Bhopal | collected... | reverse complement strand
ATTATCGTTTGCTGAACTGAGGTGCACGACGTGCAGCCTTGAGACCGTATTTCTTACGTTCTTTCATACGTGGATCACGTGTTAAGAATCCAGCAGACTTAAGAACTGGTCTGTACTCTGAATCTACCTGAAGGAGTGCACGAGCGATTCCGTGACGGATTGCTCCGGCCTGTCCTGTGTATCCACCACCACGAACGTTAACTAAAACGTCGAACTTGTCAACTGTCTCAGTTGCAACTAATGGCTGGCGAACAACTACCTTTAATGTCTCAAGACCAAGGTACTCATCGATATCTCTTTTATTGATTGTAATCTTTCCTGTTCCAGGTACTAAATATACTCTAGCAACAGATGATTTTCTTCTTCCTGTTCCGTAATACTTTGTAGTAGCCAATTTACTTTACCTCCTATTAAAACTCTAATGTCTCAGGCTTCTGAGCTGCATGTTTGTGATCTGGTCCAGCGTATACGAATAACTTTGTATACATCTGACGTCCAAGAGGTCCCTTTGGAAGCATTCCCTTTACAGCGTACTCGATAACGCGCTCTGGGTGCTTGTTCATCATCTCTCTTAATGTTGTCTCTTTCATACCACCGATATAATCTGAGTGATGATAGTAAATCTTCTGGTCTAATTTCTTACCAGTAACCTTAACCTTGTCAGCATTGACAACGATTACATAATCACCTGTGTCAATGTGTGGTGTAAAGATTGCTTTATTCTTTCCTCTTAATACTTTAGCAACTTCTGATGCTAAACGTCCTAATGTCTTACCTTCAGCGTCTACTACGTACCATTTTCTGTCGATTGTAGCAGGACTAGCCATAAATGTTTTCATCGGTTTTCCTCCTTAAATGATTCGATTACTTTTAATGCCGATGCCTCTTGAAATCGCGTATGTCCGGACGCCACTTCCTTTTTGACATCTTATAGTCCTCTGTTCCATCTCAGATGACTATCATTATCTATACTAAATGGTTGCCGGGGCTTTGGCTTCCATTTATCTACTTTTACAGACCTAGATATTATACTTGCGTAACCGGCTGTTGTCAAGTGTTTTTCACCCTTATTTTCGGCTTTTTCTTTAAGCTATTTCTTTAAGCTATTTCTTGAAACTTTTTCTTGAAGTTTTTTCTTTATGTTTATACTTTTATTTTAAAACTGCATATATACAAAATCAGCCGGATTCACTCCCGGTCCGTAGTAACCGAATATTATTACTATAAAAATGCCAAGATATATTATCGCCCAGCGAAGCGGCAGCTTTCTTGAAAGTATGAAATCGCGCATGTCGAGCTTTTTATTTTCCTCAACGAAGCTGATAAAGAACCACAGCAGAGTACATATTATAAGTAAAAGTATATCGTACTCGTCCAGTCCGCATGCTCCGAGATTCAAAATAATGTTGTTTATTCCAAGCTCGCTGATATGGAAATCCGTGACTGATTTAAAAAGCATGTGAAATGCAGTCGACGCATTTGCTGCTATGTCAAAATAGTAGCCTACCAGTATGAGCATAAAGGTCCAAAGCACTGATATAATCGTTGCAAATATACCCTTTTCCCTTAGGCCGGTCAGCTTAAAAAAGCCTCCTGCCACCTTTTTGTTTACCGGAGCAAAAAGCTCTGCAAGCATGATGACAATGCCGTTCCAAAGTCCGAAATACAGGTATTTCATATTGGCACCGTGCCATACTCCGATGACGATAAATGTGATGACACTTGCGATGCAGCCCGGCAGCACCTTGCTGATATGCGCACCAAATCTTGGCTTTAGCCATTTACCAAAGTTCAGGAAACGCTTTGAGATTGAAAGCGGGTAGAAGATATAGTTTCTGCACCAGTCTCCCAGAGTCATATGCCAGCGGTGCCAGTACTCAGTGAGTGAGCGCGAAAAGTACGGATGATTGAAATTTGTTGACATCGTTATGCCAAACATCTCCGCAATACCGCGCACTATATCGATTCCTCCCGAAAAATCCGCATATAGCTGCAGCGCATACACTACTGCCGCAAAAAATACATAAGTGCCCGAAAAATCCATCGGCTTATCCATTACAAAATTGATGATATTTACCGCGCGGTCTGCTATCACAAGCTTTTTCATGACTCCCCAGAGCACCAGAAGCGCACCCTTTTGCAGATTTTCAAGTCTCAGGGAATGTCCCTCGTAAAGCTGTCCCGCAAGCTTATCATATATCGCAATCGGTCCCTGTATGATCTGTGGGAAAAATGACACGAACAGCGCTACCTTAAGGAAATTCTTTTCCGGCTCGACAATTTCCCTGTATACATCCATCACATAGCCCATGGACTGGAAGGTGTAGAAGGATATGCCAAGCGGAAGCAAAAGTCCAAGCTCGCCCGCATATGGTATATATTTAAGGAATGCCAATATGCCGAAATTGCAAAGCAGCGCAAAAAGCATGACTGCCACTCTCTTTTTTCTGCCCTTTTCCTTGTATTCCTTTCTGGTCTGCCTGTCCCAGTCCTCCTTATGGCTTTTTACGATGGCATTCTGCTCCTTTAGCAGCTTGTCAATCCATATTGTCGAGCCATAGGTGGTGCATATTGTGAAAATGATAAAAAGCACATACCACTTACATATAATCACATAGTATGCCATGCTTCCCGCCAGAAGCACATACCAGCGGTATTTCTTAGGAAAGCAATAATATAGTACAAGCAATACGATTACAAATATCGCATATTTTAATGAAATGAGTTCCATTTTATTTACTCCAAATCTATTTTTTAAAGTAATACTGCCAGACATACTTTAATTAACAGGCAGTATTCATTTTAAAGTCCATACACTATCATGCTATTTTTTAACCGGGGTATTTAACTCCTTTACAGGCTTTGCATCGTTGTTTGTATCTGCTACCTTATTTGTCGCAAGGCTTGACGAAAAATTATAAGGCAGATAAACGGACATCTCAAAATAATGATTTCCCAGACTCAGATCCGTATCCTTTGCGCAGGCACTCATCACCCTGTCAGCGCGCCTTGCGCACTCGCCCCATGCACTCTGAAGCTCCGGTGAGTGGTCTGCATTAAGCCTGTAATTATCAGACAGATATTTCCCCATATATGCAGTGAATTTGCGGCTTCCATTTATATTCAGATGCTCTGAATTGTAGAAATCATCCCTTTCATTGATTCCGATAAGTTCCTTATCGCCTTCAAAGCTTGCAAAATCATAGCCATAAGACTCCACCAGCTCCTTCACGTCGCAAAGCACCTGCGGATTCTTTACCTCCTTCTCATGAGGGAACCTCGCAAAAAGCACCTTTTCCACACCCTGTGCCTTACAATACTCAAGCAGATCAGTCATATACGCTCTGCTCTTGTCGGTAAAATAGAGCTTTTTCTGTTTTCCTGATGGACAATCGGAATATTTTGCAATAGATGAAAATCCCTTCATGCATGATGTTTTTGCAAAATACATTCCAACTCTTGTGGCAAAGGTGTGTGCACATTTGTCAATATCCTTCCAATTGCTGTGATATAGCTTTAAAGGGTTTCTAAAGTTGTCCTGCTCTTCCTTTGGAACAATCTCTTTTATTGTATCAAGCCTGTTTTCCTCATTATGGATATTGTCTATCCAGCTATGCAGCTTTACCGTCCTGTCGTAATAGCTGTCATTTTGTAAAAAGCCATTCACTTCAAACACCACAACCTTCGGATGCTGTCTGGTGAGAGCTTCTCTGAGCATTGATTTGTACAGGCTGCCGGGCGCTCCTGATACCCCAAGCGAGTATGATGTGTATCCATAATTCTTCCAGGCCTCGGTTGCACTGTAATCAGCGTATACCTCGCTGGCTCCTATCATCATCACATCAATTGTGTTCTCCGGCTCCTTGTAAAAACCCTCTATAGTCGCGATATTGACTGCATCCGTCATCTTAAAAAATGTCGAGACAAACGAAAACAGCACGACAAATACCAAAGCAAACGCTCCTATACGGATTACCTTACGGTGTCTGCCTTTTCCTTCGTCTGTGCTGTTTATGGGTTTGTTTTTTATAATTTTCTCTTTTCCTTTTGTAAATCTCATAACCGTCTTCATCTCCAAGCTTCTTTTTACCGTACCGTGTATTAACAATAACGACATTATAGCCTATTATTGAAGTTAAAAACGGATATTCCAAAAATCTTAATATAATATTAAAAATCTAAAGCGGTTACTCATACTTAAGTCCTATCATTGTAAGCCCATGTGCCGGGGCTGTAGGACCTGCTGCTGCCCTGTCTGTTGCGGCTATTATGCCCTTCATCGCATCTGCCGGCATATCGCCTCCACCTATCTTCACAAGTGTTCCTGCGATTATGCGCACCATATTGTATAAAAAGCCGTTTCCTGTCACACGTATTGTGATGATGTCACCGACCTTTGACACCGTACAGTCATATATCGTGCGAACTGTGGTCTGTGCCTGCGAGTTTGCCGAGCAGAAGCTTGCAAAATCATGCTCTCCTATGAGATATTTTGCAGCCTCACTCATCTTTTCTGTGTCAAGCGGATAATGATAGAAATATGTGTCAAGCCTGCGTGTCGGATTTCTGAACCTCGCATTTAAAATGCGGTATTCATAGGTTTTACGGCTCTTTGAGAATCGTGGATGAAAATCATCGCTTACCTCACAGGAATCGACCACCACTATATCCTCCGGCAGCTTCTGATTCAGTGCATACGATATCTTTTCCGCCGGCATGCGGGTATTGGTATCAAACATACACACATTTCCAAGTGAATGCACTCCCGCATCGGTGCGGCTTGCTCCTGTCACCTTTATATCCTCCTTTAACAGGCGGCTCAGGTGCTCGTTTAATACCTGCTCAATTGTTATGCCGTTTGGCTGTATCTGCCAGCCGCAGTAATTTGTGCCATCGTAGGCTACAATCATTTTTACACGCATATATCTCTCCTGTTTTGCCTGCACTATCTATTTCACTATCTGAAAATAAGATTGCCCAGATTCATCGGCAGAAGGATTCTAAGCACTATCACAACCGCTAAAAACGCAAATATGAAAAGATATGCTATTTTATCATCCTTGTCATATACGAGCGGCTTCATCTTTGTCCTCCCCTCTCCACCATTGTAGCATCTGGCCTCCATGGCCATTGCGAGGTCATCCGCACGCCTGAAGGCCGATACGAAAAGCGGTACTAAAAGAGGCACCATGCTCTTTGCTCTTTTTATGATATTTCCATGCTCAAAATCAGCTCCTCTTGCCATCTGTGCTTTCATTATTTTGTCCGTCTCCTCAATAAGGATTGGAATAAAACGAAGCGCTATCGACATCATCATGGCTATCGCATGCACCGGAACATGTATTTTGTTTAAAAAGCCCAGTGATTTCTCAAGACCGTCCGTGAGCTGGTTTGGTGTGGTGGTGAGTGTCATGAGCGAGGTTCCTATAATGAGCTGCACAAGTCGTATCATCATGGTTGCTGCATTTATCAGTCCGGTGTCAGAAATGTGCAGTATACCGTACTCCCAGATTGTGTACTCTCCCTGTGTGAAAAACACGCTGAAGCATGCTGTAAAAAGCAGCAGTATTATAATGGATTTGAGTCCCTTTACCATGAACTTAAAGGGCACCTTCGAAATCTTTATAACTGCGGCAAGCGCGGCAACTATAAACAGCACACCGGCTATTCCCTTGTAGGAAAACAGCGCAATAATATATATAAGTGTTGCGAAAAGCTTTACTCTTGGGTCCAGTTTATGTATTGGCGACTGCGCCGGATAATACTGGCCTATGGTAATATCACGAATCATTTTTGTATTCCTTCCTCATAATTTGTATCAAAATGTCAGCATTGGTGAGCTATTTAAAGGCTCTTAGTATTGAGTCCCTCGCCTCCGCAACTGTCGTCGCCGAAAGGTCAACCGGTATACCCTTTTCCGCCAGATCATGCATCAGATATGTGACCTGCGGTGCTGCAAGTCCGACTGCCTCGAGCTCCTTGTAGTGTGAGAATACCTCCTTCGGCACTCCGTCAAACATCACCTCTCCTGAATTCATAACAATGATGCGATCCACATACTCCGCAACATCCTCCATGCTGTGTGATACGAGTATGATTGTGATACCCAGATCCTTTTTCATCTGTAAAAGCAGTCCCAGTATCTCATCTCTGCCCGCAGGATCCAGTCCCGCTGTCGGCTCATCGAGTATAAGTACGTCAGGGTGCATTGCAAGTACTCCTGCTATGGCTACACGCCTTTTTTGTCCTCCGGACAAATCAAATGGTGGCTGATAGTAGAGATCCTCCGGAAAATGTACATTCTGCAGTGCCTCATAGGCTCTTAGCTCCACTGTTTTTCTATCGAGCCCCTGATTTTTCGGTCCAAAGCATACATCCTCAAAGTTGGTTGTCTCAAAAAGCTGATGCTCCGGATACTGGAACACCATCCCCACCTTGTGACGCAGCTTGCTTAAATCATAATCATTGTCATATATATCCTGTCCATTGTAGTATATATGACCGCTTGTCGCCTTCAAAAGGCCGTTCATATGCTGGATAAGTGTGGATTTTCCAGAACCGGTGTGACCGATTATTCCGATAAACTCTCCATCATTTATCTCAAGGCTTACATCCTTAAGTGCCTGCACCTTGTAGGCTGAGTCGGCACTGTAGCAATAGTTTATGTGATCTAGAATTATTGACATATTTTCTCCCGCCTATCTGTTTTTCAGCGCAACAAGCGCATTTACAAGTTCTTCTCTCGTCAGGATTCCATCAGGGATATCAAGCCCTGCCTTTTTGAGCTCATCGGCTACCAGTGTCACCTGCGGCACATCAAGCCTGTGCTCCTTCAGCTCGTCCACCCTTGAAAAAATCTCACGCGGTGTGCCGTCCATGACCACCTTGCCCTTTTCCATGACATAGACATGGTCTGCGCCGACCACCTCCTCCATGTAATGGGTGATGAGAATAATTGTCACGCCCTTTTTCTTATTGAGCTCATGGGCTGTTGCTATGACCTCCTTGCGGCCGTTTGGGTCAAGCATGGCTGTAGGCTCGTCAAATACTATGCATTTTGGCTCCATTGCCACAACTCCCGCGATTGCCACACGCTGCTTCTGTCCTCCGGAGAGCTTGTTCGGTGAATGTGTGCGGTACTTTGTCATACCGACAGCCCTTAGTGCATAGTCCACGCGCTGCCAGATTTCATCTGTCGGCACACCGATATTCTCAGGTCCAAAGCCCACATCCTCCTCCACGACATTGGCGATAATCTGATTGTCGGGATTCTGGAAAACCATACCTGCACTTTTCCTGACAGGTATGACATTCTCTTCCTTTGACACATCCATGCCATCCACCCATATGGTGCCGTCGCTCGGCGCAAGAAGTGCATTGATATGCTTTGCAAGAGTTGATTTTCCTGAACCATTGTGACCGAGGATTGCAATAAACTGTCCCTCTTTTATGTCGAGGTTTACGTTGTCGAGTGCTGTAGTGATTGACTCTACATTGCCTTCCTCGTCTCTTCGTATAAATTCATGTACTAATTTGCTTGTTTTAATTATGCCCATTTCTTTTTCCTAAAAATCTACCGTATTTACAATTATCATAGCTGTTAAAGCCTAAATAGCTGCCAAAAATATGCGCTTTGCCGCTTGATTTAGTCATCCCAGCTCAGGTGATGAAGCTCTCCCTCAAGCCTCATATGATCAAAATTATTCTGTCTCAATGCCTCGTAGAGCACGATAGCTACTGAATTTGACAAATTAAGTGACCTTGTCTCACCTATCATCGGTATCCTGATGCACTCATCCGGATGCTCCTTTAGTATCTCCTCCGGAATGCCTGCGCTTTCCTTGCCAAACATAATATAGCAGTCTGGCTCAAAATGAGCATCAGAGTACACATGTCTGCCCTTTGTTGTCGCATAATATATCTTTGCGCCCGGATTTCTCTCAAGGAAATCCTCCCAGTCCACATATGTGGTAACGTCGAGGTCCTTCCAGTAATCCATTCCGGCTCTCTTTAGTGCCTTCTCTGAAAGTGAGAATCCAAGCGGCTCTATAAGATGAAGCCTCGTGCCTGTTGCGACGCAGGTTCTTCCGATATTTCCTGTATTTGCCGGAATTTCCGGCTCATGTAACACTATGTTCAGCTTTGCCATTTTGTCTCCTGTCAATTTAAACTATTTATTATTCATCCCGGCGCGAAGCTCTGTGACAAACTCCTCAATGCGGCCGAGCGCCTCCTTTAAATCATCAAGCGAATATGCATATGATATACGTAAAAATCCCTCACCGCACTCTCCGAATGCAGTTCCCGGAACCACGGCAATCTTCTTGCTGTTTAGAAGCTTTGTGGCAAACTCATCGGATGTCATGCCAAACTCCTTGATGCTTGGGAACGCATAAAAGGCCCCGAAAGGCTCAAAGCACTTAAGCCCCATCTCCTTAAAGCGGTGAAGCACATAGCGTCTGCGGCCGTTGTATTCATCCCTCATCTGTGCAACATCCTCATCGCCGTTTTTCATAGCCTCGACAGCCGCATACTGGCTCGTGGTCGGCGCACACATGATTGCAAACTGATGAATCTTTAGCATCTGCTTTAAAATGGTCTCAGGTGCACATGCATATCCAAGCCTCCAGCCTGTCATGGCATATGCCTTGGAAAAACCGTTTATGAGCACTGTGCGCTCCTTCATTCCCGGAAACGATGCTATAGACACATGCTTATCCGCATATGTAAGCTCCGAATAAATCTCGTCACTTATCACAAACAGATCATGCTCCTTAACCACCTGAACGATTGCTTCAAGGTCTGCTTTTTCCATGATAGCGCCTGTAGGGTTATTAGGAAAAGGCATGATAAGTATCTTTGTCTTTGGAGTGATAACAGCCTCAAGCTCCTCGGCTGTCAGCCTGAAATCATTTTCCTCCTTGAGCTCCACAATCACAGGTGTGCCACCTGCCAAAACAGTACATGGCACATATGAAACATAGCTTGGCTGTGGGATAATCACCTCATCTCCCGCATCGAGCATGGCGCGCAGTGCAATATCTATAGCCTCGCTGCCGCCGACAGTTACCATGATCTCTTTGTTGTAATCATATGTCATGCCGTATCTTCTGTCGAGATATCTTGCAATCTCAACCTTTAACTCTTTGAGTCCGGCATTTGAGGTGTAGAAGGTGCGTCCCTTTTCAAGGGAATATATGCCCTCATCCCTGATATGCCACGGTGTGTCAAAATCAGGCTCACCTACTCCAAGCGATATCGCATCCTTCATCTCGCTCACTATGTCAAAAAACTTACGGATGCCCGATGGCTGGATAGTCTTTATTGTACTGGATAAAGGGTCTCTCATTATGACATAATTCCCCTTTCATCGGATTTGACAGGTGCCGCCATGATAGTTCCATGGTCCTTGTATTTCTTCAGAATAAAGTTTGTCTTTGTCGAAAGCACCTGATCCAGTGTAGAAAGCTTATCTGTCACAAACTGTGATACCTCGCGCAGAGTCTTGCCCTCGAGTGTGACCATGAGGTCGAAGCCGCCTGAGATAAGGTATACAGACTTCACCTCAGGATAGTTGTATATACGCTCGGCAATCTTGTCGAAGCCCATGCCGCGCTGTGGTGTCACTCTGACCTCTATCATGGCTGTGACCTTCTCAAGGCCTGCCTTGTCCCAGTCAATCAGTGTGTGATATCCGCAGATGACATTCTCCTGCTCCATAGCAGCAATCTCGTTTGCCACACTTGCCTCATCCACACCAAGCATGATTGCAAGCTCCTTCAGGTTTATCCTGCTGTTTTTCTCTATAAATGTTAATATCTTTTCTCTCATGATATATATTCTCCTGATTAAAATATATTAGTTGAAAACCTTGTATATCTCGTCAGTCTGGGCAGTCTCCAAAAATCGTCTCTCCTCGCCGGAAATCAGCACTCTGTCGTTTGAATCGGTTGTGGCACCGACTATAACAGCATTTTGTCCTGTTTTCTCAAGCTCTCTGACCACACGGGTACCATCTGCAGCTATGATTATCAGACTTCCTCCTGACAAAAGCTTATACGGGTTTATGTCAAAAAATTCACTTATTTCAATCGTATCCTGCCTGATAGGGAGCTTCTTTAAATCGATGTCAAGACCAATTCCCGAAGCCTCTGCCATATCCCAGAGTGCTCCAAAGATGCCTCCCTGCGAAGCGTCATGGATTGCCGCCACACCGGCGCCAATCGCGGATGCAGCCTCCATTGCGGTGGAAATATGGTCTATATATGCTGCTGATTTATCTATAAATGCCTTGGAAAATCTCGTTTCAAGCTCGGCTCTTTTCTCATTTGCAAGAATTGCGGTGCCCTCAAGCCCCACATAACCTGTCACTATTACGTCCATGCCCGGTGCTGCTGCCGATGATGGTGTAAGCGCCTGCTCATAGGCCTCACCTATTGCTGTAACTGTCACCACGATATTCTTCACCGCGCGGCTCACCTGTGTATGCCCACCAAGCACCACAATGCCTGCTTTCTCACATACAGCATCAATCGCTCTCACCGTCTCGCGAAGCACGGCTTCGTTTTCTGTGGTAGGTACAAGCAGTGCCATCTCTATCCCAACAGGACCTGCCCCCATGGCATAAATATTGTTCAATGCATCATAAACTGCGCAGTTAGCACGCACATGCTTATCCGATACATCAAGTGTGAACGTCTGAGTAGCTGTAACTAACTTAGTTTGGCCGCCTGCCTGCATGGAAATCACCGCACAGTCCTCACCTACTGCCGGTTTAAAAAGTATTCTGTCGCTTTTGGTATGAAGTTGTTTTAAGACAGAGCGCTTTAAAACCGACTCTGATATTTTACCGTTTTTCATGTGTTTTCCTGTTCCTAATAATAATATGCTGTGTATACTGTTGCAGCCCGGTGCATTGATTGCAAATAACTACATCAGAAACAACTGCCTGCGGGCATTTACTGCGTCTGTGCTCCCTGTGTCTGTCCTGCCGGCTGCTGTGTCTGGGTGCCCTGTGCCTGCCCTGCTGCATTCTGGTCTGTCGGCTGCGGCTGTGTGCCCTGTGTCTGCCCTGCCGCATTCGGATCTGTAGTCTGGGTCTGCGCACCCTGTGTCTGCCCTGCCGCATTTGGGTCCTGTGTCTGAGTCTGTGCTGCCTGAACCGCTGCTGCCGCAGACGCAGCAATGGATTTAACCGAGCCCTCATCATTAGCCGCTGCCGCCGCCTGAAGCTGCGCAACAACCTCCGCTGATGCTCCTGCTGTACCGACCGTCACGATTTTCGGTGATGACTTGTACTTGCTGTTGTTGAATACCTCATCACTCTGCACTGTTCCATCAACTGTGACCGTCTTCCATAGCCTTGCGGTCACTCCCTTGTGCGCAGACTGCTCGGTGTTGAAATAACCGACCGGCTGACCTGCATCAAACTTAAACTGCGTGACCGGATCCTCCTCGGAAAGTGTCTCACTCCTGAAGGAAATTTCCCTGTTTGCTGGTCTCGTCTCCACTCCGTACACATTGAAGGTAATAATTCCTCCACTGCAATAGCCCTCTATATACACCGGATTGTCCAGATTATTTTTAAACTTAAGATCCTTGTAGGTACCTGCGATTGCCGCATCGTCAGATGGCTTTACGTAGCTTACTATCATGGAATGGTTGTAGCGCTGCACTATCTCAAGCTCAGCCCTTATAACCGCATTGTAGAGTGTGGTAGCAACCTGGCACACGCCTCCGCCTACCGAGTCCACTACCTGACCGTTCTCGTATGCGCCTGCTATCTGATAGCCGTTGTCAGTTGTGATAGGGCTGATAGCCTCGTAAACCGAGAACTGCTCACCCGGATATATGACACTGCCGTTTATCAGGCTGCATGCGTTCTTTACATTGGCTGCACGTCCTGCTGCCGAGCTGCTGAAATCTGTAGAAAAGCCTCCCAGATTATCCTTAATCTTTGAGAGCTCCTCCTTTGAGCCCCTCGGCTGAACCGTATTTGTGACAAGCTCTATCTCATTCGCCGAACCATCCCAGCTATTCTGCAAAAAATCATTTATGGCATAGACTGATTTTACCACATCGACCTCTTTGCCTTCCTGTCCCGGAACAAAATCGAAGCTGTCGCCGTTTCTCTGCAGCGAATTGTCAACTGCCTTTATATTGAGCTCGTCGCTCTTATCATAAATCATATTTGCGGTCTTTTGTTTATCAACCGACAGATACATATTGACGGCAACATTGCCCTTTTTGAGCTCCTCTGACTCCACAAATCTGTCAATCAGGCTGCCCTCATGGCACACTGAAAGAGCCTCATCCACCGCTGCATCACTGTCCGCCGAAACAGACATTTCCTGTGCTGTTGCATCAAATGAACTATTGGCGCCCTTTAATGAAAAGGATGTATCCTTTATGCTGTCAACATAGGCATCAACTGCTTTTTTTGCTTCTTCCTTTGTCATACCGCCTACATCCACACTGCCAATGCACACACCCTCTGTAATTGTCTGTACCTTTGCCTTCTTTGTGCCTGACGAACCGCTTGCATATGCACTTACCATGCCCGATGCTGCCACAAGCACAAATGCCATTGTACCCAGTAATAATGCTTTTTTATTAATCTTCATTTCCGCTTCCTTTTCCTGAGGCTGTTAAAAGCGCCCCTGTCATCGCTTAACTGAACTGCATTTTATATCATATTATCATATTTTTTCCATATTTCAAGAAAAGCTATACAAGACTTGACACAAATGTTGTCACAAGCATCGCTGCTATAACCACTATTATCACTATAGCAACCACCTTCTGATTTCTTTTTTTATTAAAATCGTACATACTATTCACCTCTGTTCAAAAATGAGTTATACTATTTTCATATATGAGAAAGGATTTTCCAACATATGATTCCAATTTGTCTAATTTTATTCATTTTATTTATTGCAGTGATTACTTTTGCCATAAAGAGGGCTGATTCTGCCCAGGCAAAGGTCACCGAGGAGTTCTGGGAAAAGGAGCGCAAGGCCAACTCAACCCTCCGCGGAGATACCACTGACCTGTGTTATATTACCATACCGGAAAAGTTTTTTCCATTAAATAATGATAAAATAAATGATTTAAGAGATAAAACCCTTGTCAATCTCACCGGAATGACAAACACTGATTTAAAGCTTAAATATGGCATTCTCAATTTTAAAAAGCTGTCTGAATATGATGATAATTTCACGAAATTTGTTTCAATGCTGCCGGACTATTACAATAGGCTTAAGGAGGCAGGCTATGAATCGCTAGGCAATGAACTGCTTGAGCTTGCAGTGGAGCATGGTGCCGATTCAAAGAACGTATACAGTCTGTTAGCCAACGCCTTCATCAGCATGTCAAAAGCTGACCGGCTTGCAGAGCTTATCGAGAAAGCAAAGCAGCTCAACTCTCTTTCAAGGGATGGAATCGTTTCTATGCTTGAGAGCTTACAGGCTGATGCCGCCTCGACCGGTAATTAATTTGCGTTATAGCTTATTGTATTATAACTTATTCCGAGTCATCCACACACCTATTAATGTACTTACTGCGATATTCATCGTACAGCCTTGAGGCCTGACTTCTGGTCAGGTTGTCCCACGATATGACATCTGCTATCCCATACTCAGCCATCAGCTCCTTTAGCTGTCTGACCTGATGTGCTGTGGCAGGTGTCTGTTTTTTTGCCTTATATACAAGTGGCTTTGACTCCACCGGCTCTCCCTTTTCATCCATCAGTGCAAGCAGCTTTTCAAATATCTGCTTTGTCTCTATCGCATCATCGAGTGCCCTGTGCGCATTTTCCCTGCTCACACCAAAATACTCACACAAATCCTCCAGCTTCTTCGACTGCTCCGCAGGCAGACATTTTCTGGCTATTTTCAGAGTATCATATGCATTCAGCGAGAGGGTTCTCTTGTGATTTACCGCCCACTGCTTTAAAAAGCTGTAATCAAAGGTCACATTCTGCCCGAGTATGATATCATCACCGATAAAATTAAGCAGGTTATCCACAGCCTCGTCCATATCTGCCGCTTTTTCCACATCACTGTCGGTAATTCCCGTTAATTCCTGCACACGTTGTGGAATATGCTGCTTCGGATTTACCAGTGTGGATATCGTATCCACTATCTCGCCGCCACGCACGCGTGCCGCACCTATCTCTATTATCTTGTCATTTTTAGCTGAAAGACCTGTCATTTCAAGGTCAATCACCGTATAATTTTTTATATTATCTATGTTGCTCATTTTTCTTAGTCCGTAAACCTTCCCGGCTTTTACCGCTATATTCATATCGCTTTACCGTTATTCTACATACTCCACCAGCGCCTGGTGGTCAAGCGGGTCTCTCATGTCGTAGTGGAAAAGCGCCCACACCGGCTCATTATGATACTTTGGCAGCTCATCCAGCTTGCGCGTGTGCTTGTCCGGAAAAATATAGTGGAACGGCTCCACATGCGACAGCTTTCCATTCTTACAGTATGCATGTGTCATGTGCTTGAATTTGCCTATATCTGTGGCCCACCTCGGGCGGCTCTTGCAGTTCTCACGATAGTACAAATCAAAGATGAGTGACTCCTGAATCATGCTGTAAATCTGCGCATTTTCATCAAAATCAGTATTATCTCTATCTCCGGCATTTTCTGATAATCCCACAGAAGTCATGGCATCACTGTCACAGCCATGCAGGTATAAAGCCAGAAATTCAAGCAGTATCTCACACCTTCTGATGCGCGAATGGCTCATTCCAAAATAGCCGTTTGCCTCATAAAAATCTCCAAGTTCCTGAAAAAACTCAAACGCACTGTCAAAGATACACTCCATGAGCTTCATCGTAATCTCAAACTGTCCGCTGTTGTAATACACCTCAAGCATATCCTCGACGCGCTTAATCTTTATCACATCATCAAACGAAAGCCATTTTGTGGACATAACCTCATACGGCGGCTTGTCATGGTAGACAATACCATATTCTGCGGCATGCTCAAACATGTACGAGCCCTTGAGTACCTTTAAGAATCCAAGCTGCAGCTGGTTTGGCTTAAGCTCATAAATTTCATCAAAGGAACGCCCAAAGCTGTCATAGTCCTCGTATGGCAGCCCTGCAATCAGATCCAGATGCTCATGGATATTGTTGCCGCTTTGAATGAGCTTCACAACCTCCTTAAGCCTCTCAAGCTTCATAGTCCTGTGAATCTCCTTAATCGTGACCTCATTGGTGGACTGCACACCGATTTCAAGCTGTATCAGCCCCGGCCTCATATCAGAAATCAGCTCAAGCTCCTCCTGATTCAGCAGATCCGCCGATATCTCAAAGTGAAAGTTTGTCACACCATTGTCATTCGCCTTTATAAAGCGCCACAGCTCCATAGCATGAGCATGATTGCAGTTGAAGGTTCTGTCCACAAACTTAATCTGCGGCACCTTCTGGTCTATAAAAAACTTAAGCTCCCTTTTGACAATCTCAGTATCCCTGAAACGCAGTGTCTTATCCACCGATGACAGGCAATAGCTGCACGAAAACGGGCATCCCCTGCTGCTCTCGTAGTAGATGATGCGGTTTGAAAAATCATCAAGCGTATCATAGCAGAATGGAATTTCACTCATGTTTTTGATTGGGCGTGGACTTGTGAATACTATTTCATCCGCTTTGCAGCCTGCGTTGTTCACACTTGTTCTATTACTTGTACTATTACCTGTGCTGTTTTTTCTGAAGGCAATGCCTGCAATATCAATCAGCCTTTTTTGATGAGCATAGTAGCCACACAGCTCTCTAAAGGTATCCTCTCCCTCGCCTATCATCACACCGTCTATGTATGGATTTTCCCGCAAAAATGCCTCCACCTCGTAAGACACCTCAGGGCCTCCAACCCATATCGGCACTGACGGACAAAGCTTTTTATACTCGCGTGCAATATCAGTCACATAATCAATATTCCATATATAGCACGAAAAACAAAGTACGTCGGGCTTTCTCTTATAAAGCTCCTCAAGAATGTAATCCTTCTGATTGTTTATCGTGTATTCCGCAAGCTCCACAGCATCCCTGTACTCCCCGGCACAGGCTCGCAGTGAGTAAACTGCGAGGTTTGAATGTATGTATTTTGCATTGATTGCTGTCAGTAAAATATTCATGGTTTCTCCTTAAAAAATGACCCTTGAATGTAGACTTTATGCCACATTCAAAGGTCTGCTTCGTATTATTGCAGCATCCATTCAATTTTATTTTTTTAACGGCTGCATTGGTACAAATTCAATTTTCAACTGCATCCCCATTCCATGCGCAAGCCTCTTTAAAAGTTTCAAAGATGGATTTCTCGTTCCATTCTCAAGCTTACTAATATCCGCCTGATCAATGCCTGTACGTGCCGCAAGCTCTTTTTGAGTCAAATTATTTTTAATGCGCGCATCTATCATAGCCCTTATAACATCCATCTCAGGCTGAAGATCGTCCCACTCTTTTTTTACGTCAGGATTTTTAAGCTGCTCCTGTAAATAATCGTCATATCTCATATTATTTACCATGCCTTTCTATATAATCTCTTCTATATTTCTTAGCCTTTTCAATTTCACCAGCTGGTGTCCTCTGAGTTTTTTTAATGAATCCATGTGTCAATACTATTCTTCCTTCATAATAGAAAAAATATAATACTCTCGAAATATCTGTTCCTACCTTAGCTCTCAATTCAAAAATCCCATCACCGAGCGGCTTGCTGTATGGTTCTCTCAGCAACGTACCTTTTTCTTCCAATAGTTTAATTTCCATCAATAGCTTAGCTCGCATCTTAACATTTAAACTATCTAAAAAATCTTTTACCGGAATTTTGTCCCCATTCTCATAAAATTCAGCAATAAATCCACCCATAACTCTTCTCCATTGTTCTTACAAAATATTATATGGTATTTTTACCATATTGTCAAATCAGTTACTTTAATTTACATCGTCATATTAACAAACCTGTCGTACATACCGCTTGCAAACAGCGCCACCATGCCAATCGTGCAGATGACCGACAGCACAAAGCCTATTATCGATGTAATCAAACCGGCAGTTGCTATTGCATTGTTATACTGCTTTGCCTTTTTTGACATTTTGGAAGCAAGCATGCCGACAATTCCAAGTCCCATCAGATATCCAAAAAACGAGAAAATAATACTGCAAATACCAAGCACCAGTGAAACCACTGCCAGCTTAGCACCCTCTCTCTCGTCATCTATGATGGTCACATTGTTGTAAAGCATCTCAAGACGGATACGCCTTGACTTACGCAGCATAACAAGCATAGGAATACCGAGCACGATAAACGCGATACAGTTCATTGCCGAAAACTCATTAATCCTGTCGGCCACTCCTCCTCCCTCAAATATTCCCGATGATAAAAGTCCTCCCATATCTACAACAGTATGGAAAATGGCAAGCATCCAGAAATTGCGTGTAGACGCGTATATCATACAAAACAGCACGCCCATGAGTCCTGCTGAAATAACCTGTATCAGACAACTGCTGAACTTAACCCCTGCGCCCATATTGGAAAAATGCATCAATCCAAACAGTACGCCTCCCAAAACTACGGCTCCTGTGATTCCACCTTTCGTCTTTGGAAAAGCTCTCAGCAGCAGATTAAACACCACGCCTCTGAACACCAGCTCCTCAACGAGTCCTACAAGGCAGACCGCGATAAAGAAAAAGATGATGTTGTAAAATGCCTTCACATCATCATGCTCGCTCAAAAAGCACATATAAATACCTGAAACAACAGCATACAGACAATATACTATAAAAAATCCACCTGTGTATAAACTTCTGGTCCATCCTGCTGCATTTTCCTTAAAGATATCCCACAGCCCAAATAAATATGTGATGCCAAGAAAAATAACTAAAACAACAGTCTCCACAATAGCCTGCAGCAGATAGTCATCCGCCTTTTCCATGCCCGGAATCAGTCCCAGAACTTTTCCGCTCCACTGCAAGGGTGCAATGAAAATAAAAACTGCAAGAATGGCAAATATTATATTGGCCGGTGCCGAAAGGTTTCTCAATTTCTGTTTCATAACTTTAAATCTCCTCATTTGCTTTTAATTGATATGAAAATATTCTATAGCATTTACTTTGACATTGCAAGTTCCGGATAATCAAAATTCCTGTCTGTTATTTTACTTGAATTGAGCACTCCGTCAATATCTAAAAAAACAGCCATTTACGGTCTTTCCATAATGGTTAATAACACACCGATTTCTACCACAGATGAGGAAATTGAGGATATAAAATGGACTTTCAGAAGGGCAAGAAAACCAAAGAAAATATAAAAGGAAAAAGAAAGAGAGGGCTCATCGTCCCTCTCTTTCTCGCCTATCAGTATGTCATCTACCGATGTGTGCAACAACCTGCTCAAGGCATACAGATTGTCGACCGTCGGAAGGCTCTCACCGGTATCACATAGTTAAAGATATTGATGTCATTTAATCAATTTTGCCGATAAAGCGGTAGAAGATTTCTACCTCCTGTTCCCGGCTTCCGTCCTCACCTTTGACCGCTTCATGGACAACGATTTTTTCAATCAGCGTATTCAAAAGTTCGGCGGTCAGTTCCGTTGGATTGACGCACTCTTTCATCAAGGCAATCCATTTTTCTGCGTCTGCGGCGTTCTGGCTTTCAGTGGCGATAGCAGATTGAAGCCGCTCAATCTTTTCGTCCAGTTCAGCCTGTTCGCTTTGATACTTCCCGGACAGCATAGAGAAGTTGTATTCCGTGATACGCCCCGCCGCCCAGTCCTCATACATCCGGGCAAACAGGGTATCGACTTCGGCTTTCCGCTTCTCTGCCTTTTTCAGTTCTGCGGCCTGCTTCTTTCTTGCGGCGGCCTGTCCCTTATCAGTGGCATTTAACAGCCGCTTCAAGAGCCGTTCTTCATCATGCTGTACCAGCCCCGACCAGTATTGCAGACGGGAGAGGACATAGGCGTAAAGCACATCATAGCGGATATAGTGCATGGAGCATTGGCGTGTGCCCTGTCCGTACTTGCTACAATGATAATGGCCGTAAGGCTTGCTGTTCTGCCTGTTCTCCCCATAGGACAGCGACCAGCCGCAATCCGCACATTTTACCAATCCGGAAAAAATCTGCGTTGTACCATCCTTGCACTTCCTGCGGCGGTTTGCTATCTGCTCCTGTACCTGCCGGAAAACCTGTTCGCTGATAATCGGCTCCTGCGTATTCTCCACCCGCACCCATTCACTTTGGGGCTTGCGTACCCTCCGCTTGTTCTTAAAGGAAATGTTCGTTTCCCGGTAGTGGATGGTATGGCCGATATAGGTTTCATCTTTCATAATGCTCTTGACCTGGGCTATCGTCCATGCGTAGCTTTTTTCCTCCGGCGCACCCGCATAGATGTTTGCAAAAGTCCCATCACGCTGGAAATTGATAAATCCCGGTGTGGGAACCTTTTCCATAATCAGTATTCTTGTGATACTGGCCGCCCCTCTGCCATGAATGGCAAGGTCAAAAATCTTCTCCACTATCCAGCGGGTTTCCTCGTCGATTATCAGCTTGTTTTTGATTTTCGGGTGTTTCCTGTACCCGATGGGAGCATAGGCACCGATACGCTGTCCTGTGGCAAACTTCGCTTTGAAAGCGGCCTTTACCTTGCGGCTCGTATCTTTCGCAAACCATTCATTGAACAGGTTTTTGAACGGGACAAAATCGGAAAGCCCTTTCTCTGTGTCCTCATTCTCCGCAACGGCGATGTAGCGCACCCGTTTTTCCGGGAACAGAAATTCCAGATAGTAGTCCATCATCACATGTTCCCGCCCGAAACGGGAAAGGTCTTTCGTGACAATGCAGTTTACTTTTCCGGCTTCCACATCGTCCATCATGCGCTGAAAATCCGGGCGTTCAAAGTTCGTCCCCGACCAGCCATCGTCCACATACTCACCGACTACATGAAGTCCCTGTTCCTTTGCGTACTGTTGCAGGATTGTCCGCTGTGTTTCAATGCTTACGCTGTCACCATAGTTTTCATCGTCCCGGCTTAATCTCATATAAAGCGCCGTGTTGTAAATCGTAGTATTGTAAGGTTGTTTCACCGTTAAAAATCCTCCTTCTAAAGAAACAACCCACGCTTACAATACTTTTGCTCTATGGCAATTATATCATAAGCGTGGGCGTGTTATCAATGATGGGCTATCAGGTTGAAGCGGCTTTTTCTGCGGTATGCCGCACCACATCTACAATCAGATCGCCGAGGGGCTTCCCGCCTGCGGCGAAGTGTTCGGAGATTTTTATACGGTTGTTCCCACATACAAAATACTGCGTGCCGTTCTCTGCTTGTATGACCTGCCCTGTCCGGGGTGTAAAAATATCGCTTTCGCTTTTTGCCATCCAGTGTCCTCCATATTCAGTTTTCAAGGTACAATGCCGCACAGGAGCGGCGAAAATTTCTGCTTATATCTATCACCTTTCCTTTACCGTGTACCGCTGCTGCCGTTTCAGTTCCGCCAGTATATCCGGCGGGATACGGTCAACCAGCCGCTGTAAATTGTCCAGTTCGCTTTTCAGCTTTGCCCGTTCCATCGTATCTTTCATCTTGCCTTTTTCACTGGCCTTTGCCCTTGCTTCCAGCTTCTCATTCTCCGCCAACAAGTCATTGATTGTGACCTTGTACTTTTTCAGTTGCCCGGAGAAGTTCTCCATCTGCGGGAACCACTTTTTCAGCATGGAGAGGGCTTCCTCTTTTTTCTTTCCGGCGTTCAGCGGGTTAATGCCGTCAAGGGCGGCTTCAATGGCTCTGGCCTGTTTGGAGAGGGAAATCGCCTGTTTGAAAAGCCGGGTGGGGATATGCTTCCGGCCTGTCTTGCTGGCACTCTCCCCACGCTCCAAGTCGGGATATTTCTCTACCATATAGGCGTGAAAATCGTCCTGCCACTTCGTCAGGTTTGCCCGGTTGCCGATAATCTCCTTTGCACACAGGCGGTTGTCCTTTGTCAGCGGAACAAAGGTCAAATGCAGGTGGGGCGTTTTCTCGTCCATGTGTACCACCGACGACACGATATTTTCCCGTCCTACCCGGCCAATGAGGAAAGCCGCCGCCCTCTGGAAAAACGCCTGTATCTCCTTTGGGGATTTCCCCTTGAAAAACTCCGGGCTGGCAGTTACCAGTGTATCGACAAACCGTGTGCTGTCTTTCCTCGTCCGGCATCCGGCCTGCTCGATACGGCTCTGAATGAAGTGGTAATAGCGTCCCTCCGGCTTGACGATATGGAAGTTGTATTTACTCCGGCTTGTGTCAATGTCGGGGTTGCTGGCGTATTGTTCTTTCTGTCTTTCGTGATGGGCTTCCAGCGGCCTTGCTGGGTTGCCCTTGTGCTTCTCAAACCGCAAAATTGCGTGTTGTGCCATTCTGCTCCTTTCCCCATTCCTTTCCTATCCGGAGTTTTCCACAGGGAAAATCCCGCCGGAATTATCTCTGATACGATAGGAATGGAATGGATATAAATCAATCATTTTAATCTTTGTATTTCTATATACCGTCCGGTTTTCGTACTTCAAGGGGGCGGTTTCCGTACTTCATGGGTACGGTTTTCAATCCTCCGGCGTACCAGAACGGGATTTCTTGAAGTCGGTGTTTGGAACCGCTTCATAAGATTTTGGGAAAATGCGGTTGGGTTTTCCACAGCCCTGCTTCTGGATCTCCACCAGTCCGGCGTATTGCAGTTCCCGCAGGGTGTTCACCGCTTTCTGCCGCCCACAGTGGAGCAGGTCAACCACCTCACAGATAGGGTAATACAGGAAAATCCGTCCGCAGTCATCCGCCCACCCATTCTTGCGGGATAACTCTGTCCGGCGCAGGATAAAGGCGTACAGAACCTTTGCCTCGTTGGACAGGGGCTTGAATGTGGGGGGTTCAAAGAGAAAATTCGGGAGCCGGGTGAAGCTGAACGCCTTTTCCGGCTGATGGATATAAATGGTATTTGTCATAGTGCGTTTTGTGGACGGTTAGAAGCCCGTTTTCCAGGGCGGACGATACTTGATACCACCCGCCCCGGTTTGAGGCTTGCGAAGCCTGATAAACCAAGGTTTTTTTCGCTCCTAACTGTCCACAGTAGACCTCCTTTTCCGTTCGCTTTCTGTTTTCTGCCGCCTGTGAACTCTGGCGGCACAGCCGGGGCAGTATTTTGCCCGGTTGGATTTGGGGACGAATACGCCGCCGCAGACCACACAGTGTTTCAAGTCCTTATCCCGGAAAATCCCCGCTTCCAGCGTCCCGTCCAGCGGCAAGACCGCCCAGCGGAACCACTTACAGCAGACTGAGAAAGAAACCGTCTGCGGGCAGGTGCAGGTGTCCCCATCGTCAAGGGCAATGCAGTTGCCGCCCTCGCAGTTGCAGCACTCCCGGCGTATCAGGCTGGCCGCCAGTTTCCTCTGCGCCGGTGTCATGCGGTACAGGGAACCGTCCGGCCTGCGTTCCAGCGGCGGCAAGTCTTTATAGGGGTTATCTCTCATTCGTTCCCTCCATTTTGCTTTCCGTTGCCGTTCTCCCCGAAAAGGTTTCCTGCCCCATTCCTGCGGCGTATTCCGGCGTTGGCACGCTCCCCGTAACTTCGGGACATTTTGTCCCGAAGTCCGGCTCCTTGCGGTGCTTCCCCAGCCGGGGTATTCCTTTTCGGACGGTCATTCTGTTTTCAAGGTGCTGTCCATCGATGAACTAACCTAAGTCTACACCTAAATGACCGCCCGTCCCGTATATCCGAAAGGTAGGAAATCCATCTGGAAAACGCCCTATTTCCACGCTCTCGGAATTGTGGTAAAATGGAACTATCATAGAGAAAAGGGGGGGCTGGATAGTGGCCTTAACCATTCAAGAACGCCTAAAAGACCTGCGTGTGGAGCGTGGCTTGACGCTGGAACAGCTTGCAGAGCAGACACGTCTTTCCAAATCTGCGCTGGGCAGCTACGAAGCGGACGAGTATAAGGACATCAGCCACTATGCCCTTATCAAGCTGGCGAAATTTTACGGCGTGACCGCTGATTATCTGCTGGGATTGACCGAAACAAAAAATCACCCAAACGCTGATCTCGCAGACCTGCATTTGAGTGACGAGTTGATTGACCTGTTGAAAAATGGGCGGATTGACACAGCCCTGTTTTGTGAGTTAGCTACACACAAGGATTTTGTGAAACTGCTGGCAGATATTGAAATCTATGTGAACGGTATCGCCACCGGGCAAATCCAAAATCTGAACGCATGGGTTGATGTGGCGAGGGCGGAAATCATGGAGAAGTACCAGCCGGGGGAGCATGATAAGACCGCCTATCTTCTGAACGCAATCCATGTGCAGGAGGGCGAGTATTTCAGCCGCCGGGTACATGACGATATAGACGGTATCATGGAGGACATAAAGGAAGCTCACAAGGGGCGGGCAGAGAGTGCGCCGGAGAAATCCGTTGCTGCCGAACTGAAAAAGGATTTGGACGAGGTAGCAAACTTTAAGGGGAGCCGTTTGGAGCAATGGCTGTTGATTTACTGCAAGCAAAACCGCATACCCTATAACCGCTTAACGGAAGAGGAAAAGCAAAGTCTGATACGGATAGGCTCAAAGTCGGATTTTATGAAATCGCATATCCCGCAGCGGGGGAAAAAACGAAAATGAAAAGCAGAACACATATAGCCAATTCTGGCGGCAGAAATTTATCTGCCGCTATTTTTGGACATCAACATAATTTGTAACATAGTACATTGACACACATAGTAATATCAGATATAATGGGCATGGAGGTGAAGCGGATGCCAGAGCAGAACATCAACAGCGATTTAATCCGTGGTCATATTGACACCATCATTCTTAAAATATTAAGAGATGGCGACAATTACGGTTATGAAATTATGAAAGCTGTATCCATGAACAGCAATAATGAATATGAGTTGAAAGAGCCATCTTTATATACAAGCCTAAAACGACTTGAAAAACAAGGCCATATTGTTAGCTATTGGGGTGACCAATCGCAAGGCGGACGACGAAAATATTATCATATTACAGACAGCGGTAACGCCGCCTATGAAAAAGCACTTTCAGAATGGCTGCACGCAAAAAACATTATTACTATGCTTCTGCAAGGGGGTAAAGACGAATGATAGATTTACAAAAATATGTTGACGGGTTATTCCGACACCAGTGTTTAACGTCGGAGGTACAAGACTTAAAGGAAGAAATATTGAGCAATATGATTGCAAAGCGGGACGATCTGATTGCACAGGGATTGAGCGCAGAGAACGCAACCGAGAAAGCAAAGGAAAGTTTGTCAGCGATTGATTATCTGATAGACGGAAACCAGCTTACCGATGTTAGCAAATATCATCTGGAATGTATGCAAACGCTATTGCTCAACTGTATTGTTTTTTGGATTTTTTCTTTGCCGCTGCTCTTTACCCATTATGCGCTATTCAGTTATACAGGGCTTGCGCTTGTTATTATTTCCGGCTGCGCCTACATTTTGAGGAAAGACAAAAAAGAAAATACCGTTGCATTTCTCTCAATTACAGCGAGTAAACGGCGAAGCAAAATAGCATGGGGTATTTGGGGGATGTTCTTCCTTGTAATTGTTGGAACAATGGCAGCATTAACATTTGGAAGTGATATTTGGTTTGGCAGACCGCTAAACATTGACGGTCCTTATCAAATGGCGAATATCGCAGTACGGTTTTATCTGCCACTATTGACTATTATCATTCCTATTACAATCAGCAACTTTTCAAAAATCCTGCTGAAAAGCAGAAGGGAGTATGAAGATGAATAAGAAAAATAAAATGATTATCGGCCTTTTAGCTATTGCTGTAATCCTGTTTTGCATTATCCAATTTGGGATTATTCCTGCCAATCGGGAAAAACAAGTAGAGTATGCAAAAAATCAGACAGACGCTTTGACGCATGACATAACGAGCATTGAGGATTACAAAAACCCCTATATCGGGAACGCAAGTAATGTCGGCAATTTGTTTTGGAATTTACCACTGAACAATGTCGATATGAAGTTTGAAATTGATTCAGAAGCCTGCACTTTAACGGTAAATTACCTTGATACCGTTTGGAATATCGGGGAAGAAAAGGTGCAGCGTGATTTGATTTATAACTCGGTAGCTGCTATGGCAGCGATTGATAATTTGTCGGGGATAACCTATACCTTTTCCGGTGATAGTTATTCCTTTGAACGAACGCAAATCGAAGATGTATTCGGCACTCCTTTGTCAAATCTGCTTGAACAGGAGAAATGGAGAAATGATGTACAAGACAAACTAAAGGAAACGGATTTTGTTGAACAATTTTATAAATAGCAAAGCCAGCCGAGCCAGTCAACGGTCAAGATGAACGGCGCATTTCATGCGCCGCCGTTGACAGTCCCGCCTGTCTTTGCTGATAGGCAATCAAGGCGGGAAAGCCCTAAAATGGCTTCCCGCCCATTTCAATTTTGGGAAAAGAAACGCTCCAAAATCAGAAAAAGAGCGGCCAAGCACTTTGAGGGATTGGCCGCCTTGTCCACCCATTCAGCGGGACGATGGGCGGCGGTCAAGGCCGGGTGTAAACCCGTTCATTTCAGCCTTGACGGTTGCCCGCTGTCCTGCTACTTTTCCGGGAGTGTGGCCACAACTTCGGGACACTTTGTCCACAAGTCGGAGCGTAGGACGAGGGACGGGGGCTTTCATATACGCCCTGTCTGCTGATGAAAACAGACCTGCGCTTGCGGCTCCACGCCACACAAGCACAACCCTGTTTTCCTGCCGCTTCAAATGCCCTTGCCCTCCCCGGCGGCAACGGCATTTTCACGGCAACGCCGACAGAGCGTATAACACACTACACTTTGCTTCGCAAAGTCGTGTGCCAAATGGGGGCGTTGCCCCCTTTGGAAACCCCCACAAGAAAAGGCGGTACGCTACCCCTCCACGGGGCGCATACCGCCTTTTCTTGTTATCCAGCCCTCCGGCTGTATCGGTTGAGCAAAAGTCAGCGTGGGAATGGTGTGGTATCTTTATCTAAGTGAACCCCCGTTCTCCCATTTCGACACCGCCTGTCTTGTCACATTACATGCCTCAGCAATGTCATCCTGTGTAAGCTGATTCTTTTTTCTGTAAAACTTAATATTGTCACCTATCAAAATAAATACCTCCAATTCAATTTATACCCAAAATTATACCGACAGGTGGCTGAAAGTAAAGAAAACATTGGTTGCAAATGCGCAACTTTGGGAGGGTTGCTATTCAATCTTGCTTTTTATGTCTATAAAGCATATATCTTTTCTGTCCCAAGATGCTCAAATGGTCTAAACAGTTCTCTTAAGGAATCTGACTTCGACCAATCAATCTTAGAAACAAATGTTCCAAATGAGCGCATTGCATTTTTAGGATTTACCTGATTGAGAAGAAATTTCCATTTCCATTCCCATACACGCCTTCTGCTTTGATTCCGTCTGTGTCTTTTCTTTCACCTCTTCCGCAGCGTACACTCCCTGTTGTGTTTTCTTTGAAAAAAAGACGGACATACATGCCCGCCTTCTCCATGGTTATTTTCTCGTTTCATTTTTTAACTATCGTTTCTATGAATTCAAATTTTCTCTGCGTTTCTTTACAGTAATAATCAATCCCGTTCCGGAAAGAATTAATAGTATAAACAGCCATACACTCGGTGTGTTGTCCCCGGTTTTAGGTGCAGTCACATCCTTCTTATCAGTTCCACTCGATGGCTTGTCATCAGAGGAATCGCTATTGTTATTGTCATTCTGGTTGTTATTACTGTTATCAGAGGTATTTGCTTTGATGGTAAATGTGGTGCTTGCAGAACCATCCGTCCAAAGGATTTCAACTGTATTGGTTCCTGCCGAAAGTGTATTCAGGTAGGAAGCTTTCAGTGTGATAATGGTAGAGCCTTCCTTTGCAGTGTAGTTGCTCCTGTCTATCAAATTTCCGTCCACCTTAACTCCGGTAAACTTGGAGAAGTCTCCGTTACCCCGGATGGTGATATTACCATCACTGTCATGCGTCCAACTACTGTTTGCTCCATCAATAATCTGATAGGTGTTATTCGGTGTGTCAGGATTATCGGAACCGCCCGCATCCTGTACGGTCAATGTTGCAGAATTACTCTCTACGTTTCCTGCGCTGTTTGAAACAACACACTTATACTTAAATCCGTTGCAGCTTATATTGACTGTGGATGTGGTATAGCTCGTTGCCGTTGCACCGTCAATGTTTACCCATCCTTTCCCATCATTTCTGTCTATCTGCCACTGATAGGTAAGATCTGTACCGCTTGCTGCTATGGTAAAGGACGCAGCCTCACCTACCTTCACTGTCGCATTGCCAGGCTGTGTGGTTATGCTTGGTGCAATCACATCCGGCACATCCGGTGTCTGGCTTTCCTGTTTAAAGGTAACTTCTATGGTGTGATCAGTATTCACATCACTAAAGGTGTAGCTTGTGGTTGCTGTCACTTCCGAACCATCCACCTTTACGTCCGCAATATAATATCCTTCGTTCGCCTTGATTGTATATGTAAGCTGACCTGCGGCAGATACCGTTGTCGTGCCACCGGGAGAGATTGTTCCACCGATACCTGCCGTTGCGGTAATCTTGTAGCTTGCTGTACCGCTCGGAGGCGTTATGCCCGCATCCTGTACGGTCAATGTTGCAGAATTACTCTCTACGTTTCCTGCGCTGTTTGAAACAACACACTTATACTTAAATCCGTTGCAGCTTATATTGACTGTGGATGTGGTATAGCTCGTTGCCGTTGCACCGTCAATGTTTACCCATCCTTTCCCATCATTTCTGTCTATCTGCCACTGATAGGTAAGATCTGTACCGCTTGCTGCTATGGTAAAGGACGCAGCCTCACCTACCTTCACTGTCGCATTGCCAGGCTGTGTGGTTATGCTTGGTGCAATCACATCCGGCACATCCGGTGTCTGGCTTTCCTGTTTAAAGGTAACTTCTATGGTGTGATCAGTATTCACATCACTAAAGGTGTAGCTTGTGGTTGCTGTCACTTCCGAACCATCCACCTTTACGTCCGCAATATAATATCCTTCGTTCGCCTTGATTGTATATGTAAGCTGACCTGCGGCAGATACCGTTGTCGTGCCACCGGGAGAGATTGTTCCACCGATACCTGCCGTTGCGGTAATCTTGTAGCTTGCTGTACCGCTCGGAGGCGTTATCGGTGCTGTATCCTCCGTAAAACTCCAACTTCCACGGAATACCACGGTTGTGCCGTTTAGGTTGCCGGCATCCCAGCCCGAAAAAGCCCATGTGCCGTTTTTACCATCCTTTTGTGCCTGAATGCGTGTTGTGGAGGTATATTTCTTATCCACAGCCGCCTTCGCCTGTTGCACACTCGAATAGGAGCTGCTATTTAGCGGCAGCGTTGCGCCTGTCGGGAATACAGAGCCCCAATTGTATTGCACCGTATAATTTTTTGTCACCGGCGGCTCGGGGCGTTCCTCAGACCTTTTATAAATATAACGAATCGTCATACCACTGTTCGGGACAGCATTTTCCATCCCCTCCGCTTTAACAAAAGTGTAGCCGTGCAGTTCCTGCGGCGGCTGCCAATCAACCTTTTTGCCTACCGGAACAGTAAAGGTAGTCGGCATGGTGTTTGGAACATCTGTGCCATCCTCCAGCTGATATTGGATGGTGACATTGACATAGCGCTGCTGCTCCGTATCATCATCAGCCAATACCTCGCCTGTCGCATGATCTACAATCTCAAAGCCGATGGTATCGCCGGATTGCAGAATGGCATTCTCCGGAATCGTGTAAACCAGAGAGCAGTTGACAAGGCCGGAATTAAAGTCGCTGCCCTCGTAATCCAACGCACCCTTTGTCCAGAATTTGCTTTTCTCTTTCCAAACAGGGATGTCAAACTCCTGCGTAGTGAAAACCTGCTCCCCATCTGTCGTGACCGCTTTTTCGCCGTTGGAATGTTCCACCCACAGGCGCAGGGTCACAGTCTTCGCTTGGGTATTCGAAAGATTTTGTATAATGGTGCGCAGCTCAACCTGCTGCCCCTTCATGCTGCTATAATCAAAGCTGTTTTTACTGCCGCCGCTTAATAGACGGCTATTCCTGTCATTTTGATAGCTCGCATATGCGGAGGAATTCGCTGCCTCAAAGGCAGAAGGATCTTTTGTGGGATTTCTGTAACCGCCGATATACTTTTTCACCTCAGGAACAGCCACATAAAGCGCAGGGGGATTTGTAATGAGCTGACTCATGACCTTTATGCCCTGTAGCTTGCACACATCGCAAAAATCATTCTGAAAGGTCTCTCGCATCAGACAATCCCTGCTGGAATTATAGGTATAAGGATAGTAGTCAAGATGTGGGCAGGTATAGGTATTACGGAAGCCAAGCAGCTGCTTCCACTTCACTTTCGTGGGATCTTTTGTTGCAGTCATATTCAGTGATGTAGTGTAATTCCACTCATCTACAGGAACAGTGCTATAATTATATTCATCTCCCAGATGGAACAGACCGTGTCCCAGTTCATGCCGCTGGGTAAACGCAGAATATGCGTTTCTCGCTGACGCAACAATATAGTGAATACCATATTGTTTATTATCATGAGAGCCACCGAAATACTCACCGCTATTCGCCAACACAACGAATTGGTTGATATTTTCATACACATAATCATACTGTCTATAATTATGATCCATCGTGTTTTCGTTTGGATGCGTTTCATTAGGAATATGTGCGTCATGAATCTTCTCGATAAACGCAGGGCCTATGATGCGCTCCAAAACATGGTTGCGCCAGTTCCCTTTGTTAGTAGAAATTCCTCCTTTGGCGGTCGCAGCAAAAAATGTGCTGGTACCGCCATAGCCATCCACCGATGCCGTGCAGAGTGCATAGACATTAAAGCGATCCGCCATGCTGCGATATGGCTCTATCTGCAATACCTCCCCCCACAGCTTTTTTACATCCTCGACAAACTGCTTTTGCTGGCTTTTGGTGTAGCCCTCGGCGCAGTACACAATCACCATGTTCTCCTTATCGCTGCGAGGCTTCTGGATTGTATACACCGGTACGGTTACATTTGCATATGCAGGATCCTCAGTGTAGAGGGTACTCATCTCCAGCTGTAGATACTCATCCGTGTTCACATTCCAGTCACCATTCACATCCTCTCGCACAGCGCCGGATATGCCAATGCTGTCATCCGGCGCATCCGGTGCGGAAACAACATAGGGGTCCTGTGCGCTCTGTCCTGTGCCGGATGATACGGTGTAATTTTCCGTATTCAGATAGAAGGCAGGACGAACGCCGTAATATCCCTTATAGGGTGCGTCACGCAAAATATTCCCTTGAGGGGTCACAAATCGCATATCATGGTTACAGGTTGTAATCGGTGTACGCAGCCAATAGTTCCATGCTACACCGCTTCTGTTTTTTGCGATATGGTAGCCGTTCAGGTTATCATTAACCGTTTTGAGCTGCTGAACATCCAGCAGAAAAACTCTATCCCAAATATATTCATAATGGGCACTGTCATACCCATCCGCTACCGTATCAATTGTGGTGTTATAGGGAAGATCAACACCGGCTGCGTCGATATAACCTGCCGTATACTCCGGATGGGAAACGATAGAACGCTGCTTCACCGTTCGAATCGCTCCCAGCTCATCCGAACGAAAGCTGCGAAGGAAGCCCTCCTTTTGGTCATATGCTGCCGTTTTAGGATAGACAGAATCCTCTGTTGGCGGATTTCCGCAAAGCCATTTCACTTTTCCTGCTTCAGCGTTGGAATTGAGCCAAGAACGTATGTTGCTGTCTCTCCAGTGGTTAGAACCAAAATTATCTCTCCAGCTATTGCGCCGGTGCGAGCCTTTTTCGGCATTTTTGTTGGTTTTTGCATCATAGGGCATGTAATCACACAATACTCTATCCGAAAGCATCAATGGCCCATTGCTATCCTTCGCTACACAACGCCACACAATTGGCTCTCCCCCATAAGTACCCATCTGAATGTAGTCACCAATTTCGATGGTTGGCTTGTTATCTGCCGCCCTAACCTGCAAAGGGCATAGCACCAAAATTACCGCAAGCAGCAGAGATACCGTTCGTTTGCCATATTTATGTTTGATAATATTCATAAAGTCCTCCTTTTGTCATTCTCTCCTGAGCGTCATTCACGGTCAGTAGGCTTCTACCCCCCCCATTTTTGACATATGTCAATTTATACAATTGCTGCATCATCGATATTCACTTCATTTCTACTTGAGTTATTGCAAAAAATAGGTCTTTCTGCGATAACCCCTTGTGCCAAATGCTGAAACACCTTCATAAAGATGTAATAGCTTATTTATTTTAGAAAAGTATCCGACAAAAAACTCTACACTTCCGACAAAAAATATATATATTTCTCAAAATATATCATGGCGATGTACATTTGTCAATGATGTGACACCTCAAGATCACCACAGTCCTGATACTTCTTATACATGTCATTGATATAAATCGT
>ERZ1023822.95-NODE-95-length-34086-cov-35.146925_pt1 | contig 34086 bp, 28 predicted proteins | sample MGYA00380379_ERZ1023822 | MGnify/ENA primary metagenome ERZ1023822 (study PRJEB33179, sample SAMN07448988) | human gut metagenome | biome: Human-gut; feature: Human associated habitat; material: Faeces | host: Homo sapiens | place: India: Bhopal | collected... | reverse complement strand
ATTGGTTGTTTAAGTTTGCGCGGAGTGTGGTTGTGAAATCACGCTCCGCTTTTTTGTTTCCTGATTTACATAAACAAAAAACAGACCGACATGAACGCTTGTTCACATCGGTCTGTTTACTCTTTTACTTTTTTACCTTTTTACCCTTTTACCTTTAAAAGATTGATTGTCTGTGTTTTTCCCGTGATGCCTGTTACCACGGCGATTCCATTGTCACGAATCTCCACCTTCTCATATTTGGCATCAACAATCACTTTTCCTTTCAATGTCATAATGCCCCAATGTCTGGGAATCTCTTCAAAGGCGCAATAGGCACCAACAGGTTGCGCTATACTGCAGTAGAGGGGTGGCACGACAACTTTACCATCTACCTTCACGCCCCATTTCTTTCCTGCTTGGTACAATTCCACATGTCCTGCTTCTGACTTCTCATGCAAAAGAAGCATCTCGTTTGCTTCCATTTCCTTCTTTTGCAACATCGCCTCATGATAGTATTTCTTGCCAAGGCGAGGCATCACAAAATTCAAATCTTCATTTTCATTCTTTGGATGATTGCATCCTATATAAGTCTTCTTCAAATTTGAATCCACCAGGTAGTAGTCCTCTTTGCTGTCCATGACAACGATACGTTCACCATACAGGACTGCACATAACCAATACACATGTTCGTAATCATTACGCAGGAAACATACATTCCTGCTCTCTTCATTGCTCATACGCATCTTCCCTTCGTTACCCTCACAATAGTACCATACCTGACAACCGGGAACAGAAGGTCTGAATCTGAATATCATATAGTACCCATAATTCAGAAAATCATATTGTGAGGGATGATAGGGCAGAGAAAAATCTTCTTGGGTTCGAGACATGAAGATGTCGTTATATTCTATAAACTCCCATCCTTTTATGTTGACAACATGGGGAGTTTCTGCTACGTTAGTGCCATCGTCGATGACAGCTTTTGCCAACAGGTCATAATAGCATTTCGCCTTTCTGCGAGGTCGGTAGAACAGGATGTTGCCATCCAACAGCTTCATGTCATAGTAATCGCCTGGCTCCAAGACCTGTTCTCCTTGTCGGTTCACTACCGTCATCTTTCCATCAGGCAGCTTGATGATGGCAAATTCCCCTTTGCTATCTACAAACTCACGATACTGTAGCGACTGCATCAATTCTTCATGGCTCATCACCATCATCATTTCTGAGTCTGGATGAATCTGAATATCGTCTTGCTTCTCGTTCATCATGAAAAACTCTCTATCCTTCGGAGTCTCCTTTCTCTTGCCAACTTTCAGCTTTCCCTCGAACATCGCATTCCAGTTCCATACTTGCGAAGGCAACCCGAACACCCGATATAGTCCCACATTATCTATAATCACGCAGTTCTTCTTCCCCTTAGCTACTCGCAATCCTCGTCCCACCATCTGCAGGTACTTGGCAAGCGACAACGTTGGTCGTGCCAACTGTACAAACTCCACATCCGGGCAGTCAAATCCCTCCGAGAATATGTCCACATTCACCAGCACTTGGATAGGAGCAAGTTCATCAGCAAGGCGGTTTACACCGCACAAACAATCTGGCGAATAACCTGATACCTCCTTTGATACGCTAGCCGACAAACAATCTGGCGAGCCCTTTGATGCTCCACTCATCCCCAGGCGGTCCCATCCCGCACAATCTGGCGAGACCTTTGATGGTCCGCCATCCTTAGAGCGTAGCGGTTCCGAGCACCGAGTAGGGCGGTTTCCTCCCTCTCCCCTGAGGGTGAGAGGGTCGGGGTGAGAGGTGGAGCCTCCCTTAAGGGTAAGGGAGGACGGGTGGGTTTTCGAAAAATTCCCCTCTTTAATGGTAAAGAGGGACGGGGTGATTTTCGAAAAATATTGAGAAGTATTAGAAGTATTAGAAGCTTTGAATCTTTCTATAAGTTCTTTTCGTAAAGAACTTGGCGTTTTACTATCAATAGCAACAGCCGCGATGCCGTGTTCTCTGTAGAACTCGGCAATAGCATTAGCATGACTGATATTAATAGCATACACGATGCCCTTTCTATCTTTACCATATTCCTCCAAGCTCCGATAGAGCCTTTCGATGCTCGGTTTCTTATTCAGCAACATATCCATTTCCTTGTTCTGGTAGTCACCATCTGCCCCTCGCTTCTGCAAGGAGTCGATGAGCCGTTGCGTCACCCCATCCGATTTGATACTCACAAAATCGTATGTTGCCAATCTTCCCTTGCTGATAAACTCAGGAACACTCCACGACTGCACCAAGACATCAAACAAATCCGTGAATCCCTTACCATTCAATCGGCAAGGAGTAGCCGTCAGTCCCAGGAACTTAGCATTCGGGAATCTCTCCCACATCTCCTTATAGGTCTTGGCAAGCGCATGGTGCGCCTCGTCAATCACAATCATCCCCGGTTCTTCCTCTATCTCGTCATAGTGTTTCGACAACCATTGTATCGACACCGCCTTTATCGGCATCATGTCAGAAGTAGGATTAACAGAAGAGGCAGAAGTTGCACCAAGCCCATCAGCAGGCCGCAAGCAAGTAGCAGTAAGGCGGTCCCATCCCGCACAATCTGGCGAGACCTTTGATGGTCCGCCATCCTTAGAGCGTAGCGGTTCCGAGCACCGAGTAGGGCGGTTACATCCCCGCTTCCTGAGGAAGAGGGGCTTGGGGAGAAAGTGGAGCCCTCTTTGGAAAGAGGGACGGGGTGATTCGAAAAAAACTCTTTGAATTGTTTCTCGAATCTGAGAAACCAACTCCCTTCTATGGGCAACAATCCAAACATTGCAATTGGAATGTTCCCTCAAAAACGATTCTACGACCGAAGCAAGTAGAACCGTTTTTCCCGTACCCGTTGGCATTTGTGCCATCACGGACCGATGAAGGCGCAACGCCTTCTCAATCCGTTCCTTCATATCCTCTTGGTAATCAAAAAGCTTAATATTCTTCATATAAAAGCATATAATGAATATAGCGTCCCTGCTATATTCCAAGCAGTGAAACCTATCAGTATGTTAAAAAGTAAGATGGTATCTTTTTTTTAATTCAAAAAAAGAAAAGTCAAAAAGACGGGCAGAGCTTCATCAAAAGCCCTGCCAATCTTAAAGTATATAATTAAAAATCTAAATTCTTATCCTTTTGTGTTTTCCAGATATTAGGCAATTGAAGTCAATTTCTTCAAATCATAGTACATCAAACGAGTGTGCAAAGTCTTTGCTACGTCATAGCCAAGATTTTCCGCTTCTTGCTGTTCCGTAGAAAACAAAAACAGGAACTCATTCTTTTGGTAAAAGCCATCCACAGGTAAAAGGGTGACAAGATGACAATATCTTATCATCCAATTTCACAAGTTTGCATTTTTCCAATAAGAACCCCATAATCAAAAACCCGCTTTTTCCAAAATGGCACGAGCTTCAGCAACTTTTGCAGGGAAGTACACACTTCCCAAAAGAACCGCAGGTGAGGGACAGGTGGGGCAAAAGCACCCCTAACCAAGTATATGTGGGTAATCCTCCTTGATAAGGCTGATATAATCCCACGTATCTGCATCTACTTTATCTTTCTCTGATTCAATTTTAATCCAAACATTACGCAGCATATCTTCCAGCAATTCACGCTCTTGGCTTATGTAAGAAATTCTGCTATATGTTTTGCTTCCCCAAGTTTCAAACTCCTTTTCCACTTCATCCCAAAGATGCGAATCTATCAAACGACAAAAGTTTGCCAATACTGCTTTATAGTCATGCAATGGAACATACGGAATATCTTCTTTTGCGATATAAGCTTTTCCGAAGATATCGGGGCTCATCACTATCCATCTTCTTCTAGAAGTATTGGAATGACCTAAAGCATCCAACTTATGTTTGGCTTGCTGACAAACATCTGCCTTAAAGATAAAAACAGCATCCTGTGAAATCGGAAATTCAGCTGCATTCAAAAGAGTCATCGTATGCTTAACCTTATTATTTAAGCTCAATGCCGTTATGTTCTTGGCTGACTGATATCCCAATCTCAATTCCACCATCAGCAGACTAGAGCCACTCTTATGATTATTATCATAATTGGCTATACCAATCACAGCATCCATCGTACTATCATTAGCACCATTTTGCATATAGTGAGCCTCATAATCATCCATATCCAAGCATTCAATCCTTTTATCAAAAGGAGACATAGCATAGTCTCTGTTCGAAACATCCACTAAGGTGGAATGCACATTCTGGTAGATAGGATGAGTATGAAGAAAATCATTGTCAAATATCTGTGTCGCCATACTGCTGAATCCTTTCCAAAGCTATGTTAAACGATTCGAAAATAGGCTCAATGTCTTTACCTAACCACTTAAAGTTATAACGATAAGAACATTCTTGCTCTTCGCTGGAAGATATGTAGAAGTTTGTCTCCTCCAACACCTCTTCTCTTTTGGCAATGGCCTTGATGGCAGCAATAAAGTCGGGATCATGACTAGCCAAAATCAGTTTCGTTCCCAATGTCTTATGTATCAACACTAGCAGTCTGGCATATTCCACAATCCACTGCGGATGCAAATGAACTTCAGGTTCATCAATCATCAAGATAGTTTTATCATCCAAATATCCATTCTTGATCAACTGATAAAGATAAGCAAAAGTCTTCATACCAGTAGCTATTTTTTCCACAGGCAATTTAAGATGCTCATCTTTTCGTTCGTAATAGAGTTCTGTCTCGCCTAGAAGACTATCACTCTGTGAGATTTTACCATTAAGCAATCGAGCGATACGCAAGAGAAGCATCTTTGACTTATCCAAAGTCCTACCTAAAGAATGAGTCATGTTACTATGAAGACGCTGCAAGAACACATTGTCTGCCAAGTTTTTGGCATTCAATGCCATAGGAGTATCAATATAAATAGCTCGTTCTATGTTAAACAATGAACCCAGACTCTCCTCAGAGATTATATTGACATCATCCTCCCAGAGTTGCATCGACTCAGGAGCTACATCATCTTCACGAAGATACTCCTCAATAAAGCTATATACGTCTTTTATAGAGCGCATACTAAGTCGCTTTTCCCAATCTTCAAGCATCTTATCGGTCTGTTGAAACATTTTCTTCTCAAAATTATCAAATGTTTCAATGTTATCAGAATCCTCAATTAATTGCTTTAAATAGTTTATAACCCTCACCTTTCTTAAGACAAATACATCATCCGAAAGAAACTCAGGTCTTACCTGTTCTGTAAACTCGGCTACTATAGAATTATATTTTTCAGCCACCTCATCAACAGCGGCTCCAACATTAATTTCTTTTTTCAAAGCATCAATATTGGCCGATAACGTCAAGATTTCACTTCTACTACTGCGATACCCCCATATTTCTCGAATAGCACGTGCAAGAATCTGCAAACTATGTTTGAATTCATCATTTACACCCTTGCCTACATACTCATCGAATCTAGTGGCAACATCCACCATATAATACAACCATTTGGAAATGGTACTTTTGCCACTTCCATTAGGTCCAGCCAAAACTGTTATTCCATCTACCAGAATATCAGCATTTTCTATGGCATGATAATCGCTTATGTTAAATCTATATTTGCTCATAACAATTCCATTTTAAAGCAAAAATAAAGATTTCTCTTGGAAAAAGCAAATCTTTAAGCAACAAAACGTTCTTTTTTAACATTCTGAAACGATTATAGCGCTAATTCCTGTTCCGAAGATACTCTAAAAACTCATTAGAAGCATCACCTGCTTTTGCAATATTCAGAGAGGTCATGACAGCATTATGATTCTTATCCCATGCCTCATACCAAGCAGAATCATGAGATAACTCAGACAAAGTCTTTGTATCCACATTCTTGTATTTATCAATAGCGGCATCCAACTCTTCTATCTCAGCTTTACTTAATTCATCCAAGTTTAGCGATATCTTCCGCCGACATTCTATTCATATTTCTCATAATCAATACCTTCTATATCTAACACCTTCTGCCGCCAAAATTACGCTTTTTTCTCGAAACCACCAAGAAATTAACAAGAAATCTGCAACTCATCAACAGATTACCACAAAAAACTGTAAACTATAAACTATTAACTGTAAACTATAAACTGCTATTCCCTACCTCAGCAAGCTACAGTAAGGCGGTCCCATCCCGCACAATTTGGCGAAGACCTTTGATGGTCCGCCAACCTTAGAGCGTAGCGGTTCTGAGCACCGGAGGGCGGTTACATCCTTCCTTCTGAGGAGGAAGGCTTGGTTAGAGGTGGAGCTCTCCTTGCAGGAGAGACGGAGAGGTAGAAAAGTCAGCACTGTAGGGCGGTTTCCCTCTTCTTCCCTGAGGGGAGAAGACCGAGATGAGAGGTGGAGCCTTCCTTAACGGTAAGGAAGGTTTCTGTCCCCTGTAAGGGGAACCGAAAGGGTCGTAAAGACTATTGAAGGTAGGTTTTCGAAAAAAGGGCTACTAAGCTCCATCACCGAAAAGTAGCTCAAAAAATGGGAGAGGGAGCCGTTCGCCCGTAGATCTATTATCTTATTCCATGTATCTTCTTCCATACAGCAAACCACGTTCTGAACAATGGTTCACTCAATGCCTCAGTAGGATAATACTTCACGAATCTGAGATTCCTGAGATTCATTCTGAAGTAACGATGAATCTTACTTTCACCGACCTTACTTCCCATCCTATCATCATACTGTCCAAAGTTTCCTCCTCGCATGATTTCATCAAGCAGGAACCTACCTTCCCTTTCATCCATCGGTGCAATCATCCTATCTTCTGATAGCCCGAACACCTCCTTCATCACGAACATCACAGCCTGAGCAAACTTCCATAAGCCCAAATGCTTCAATTCCTTCTGCACCCTATCTAAAGCAGCAGAAGAAAGACTGGCAGTTGTAGCCGTATCCCCACTAACATCCTGGCGGTCCCATCCCGCACAATTTGGCGAGACCTTTGATGGTCCGCCATCCTTAGAGCGTAGCGGTTCCGAGCACCGGAGGGCGGTTACATCCCTCTCTTCTGAGGTTTCTGTCCCCCGGAAACGGGGGAACTGAAGGGGGTGTAAAGACCAATGAAGAGGGCTTGGGTGAGAGGTGGAGCCCTCTTTGGAAAGAGGGACGGGGTGATTCGAAGAATTTTGATAGACTTTATGAAAGTCGCAAATCACAAAGTAGTAATCCAGAAGCTGTCTCAACCCGATACCCTCCGTAAAGATATGCCGATACAGATGAGAAAGGATATAGATAACGTTGAATGAAACCTGAGGCACATGAATCTCCCCATACCCATCAGGCAACGAAACCCGATGATTACACTGTTCACCCATCACCTCCTTAAACCATTTCTGCATCCGGCGATTATGAACAGGAAAGAACATGTACGAAGGAGTAAAATGCACTTCTATTGCCGTCTTCATCACAGGAAAATCAACATGATGATACCGCATTACCTGATTCGGACACACTTGATCCACATACTTCATGATTTTCCAGCGACCACCCGAAAGATAGATATCGATGTCACCGGGAGTACGCATATAAGGGTCAGGATAAAGCAACGCATTCCCCTGCCCCTTCAAGATGCAGTTAGCAAAGCCCTTGTTCTCGAAGTTCTTGCAAACTTTTACGGAATTCTGAAACAGTCTGATATTCTGTTTTCGTATCTGTTCCGCCATCACCATCCATTGCATCAGTAGCTTCTGCTCTGGTAACAACTCCTTTGGCAACCGCTGGATACCATAAAACAGCACACCAAGCAAAGCCTGCTTTTGGGCAATAGCATATATCTCCTGCCAATCCGCTTCCTTCAAAGAACCAGGTATTTCCTTGGCTGAACCAATGCAGAATCGCAAGAAATCAAAGAAAATCTTTTGTTGTTTCAACATAAAGCTGTACTTTTGCACGCATGAAAGATAAATTACAAAGAGCCATTGGTCATATTATACCGACGCTCCTATTCATTATATTACTTCCTATATCGGTTGTCTTCACTCCCATTCACTGGCTGTACAAGACTATCCGAAGATTTTTTCTGCGATAAATCTTGCAGGAAACAGCAAGCCTGCCATCATATAACGCTTACGGGTATGCGGTTCCTTCCACATTCGATAAACAAAGCGAAGATTCGTTTTATCCACCCATGCAGGATAGTAATCTATCTCATTCTTGGAAGTCTGATGAATAAATCCACCACAGGTAAATCCGACACCCTGATAACCGGCATTCTTCACCTTTAGCAGGAACTTCTCCTGCTTCAAGGCTCCCATACCAACTATCAAGAAATCAGAATTCAGTTTAACGATATGCTTTGCTTCCTCATCCATTTCTTGTTCTGAAGTAAAGTAACCGTTACGATAACCTGCAAACTTCACCTTCGGATACCGCTCACGGAATATCTCCACGGCTTTCTCCACCTGCTCTTGTTTAGAAGCCACAATATAGATGGTCTTTCCATGCTTCTCAGCATACGAGAACAACTCCGGTGCCATCGAAGTCATGTCAAAACTTCTTCGAGTTACCGACTTGCCATAAACCAACTTGATGGCTTTCACCAGCAAGCCACCATCGGCAAAAATACCATCCATCTTACCAAATAGTTCCTTATTATCCAGAGCTGTGAGATAAGATACAGGATTGAGGTAAGTATAAACCTTACCCTTTGTTTCAAATATCTGATTGACGGAATACTTTTCCGTTGATAATATTTTATCTACAAGTATTGATTTCATTTAACAATACATTTTTAATACGCATACCTTAGCCATCCGAATCCCTTTACGTCCTTCATTCTCATAATGAGCTCGGATGCCAAGAAACAGAAAGCAAGGGTAACAACGAACAGAAGAGGACCATTCTCCCATCCGAATAACTGCTTTGGAATCTTCTTAAAGCAATCGTGAATCACATAAAAGAGGATGCTGTACGTTCTGAATCTACGATATAACTGCGGATGCTCAGGCAACTGCCATGTATAGGCAGCCACAAACAATGCTACAACACAAAGAATCTTAGGTACAACAGGAACAATAAAAGATAAGATAAAGCACATCAGAGCTGCTATCCATGCCCAATTATTCCAAACCTTTTCTATACTGGTAATAACGTTTTTATTTGCCATTAGATAGCCTATTGCAATCCAGAGCAAACCAGACGGGAAAGATAACCACATACCACCATGACAAACATTTTGCTTATACCATTCATTAATTACCATCCATTGTTCTGGGAAGATATGATTACTTGTTACAAACAAATAAACAGTAAAGCATACTATCATAACCAACCACTCATTAGCACTTTTCATCAACAATGTCACTAAAGGGACACCAACCAGTAATGCTCCTAAGAACCAACTCGCATCAAACATACTGCCAAACAAGAAATCCCTCACTATATAAAGAGGAATCCAAACCGACATTGGATGAAAGTAATCCTTCTGAATGTAAATGATAGGACTCCATATCGCACACCAAAACAGGTATAAGATACATAGTCGTTTCATAAAGTGAAGAACCAACCCAAGCTGTTTTTCTTCATATCTTGCCTTTCTGAAAAATAGGAAAGAAGATATAACGAAGAAGGTTGGAACTGCTAGACTTTCAATGGGATAAACAACATTCGTTAGTAATATGGGGGGGCAAAGGATTGATCCATGGACATGAATATCAACAATCAGAAATGCCATGAAAAACTTTAAGACATCCAACCCCGAAATAATTTTCTTTGATTTCATTATTTTACTTACAAATTACCTTTTGGTACATTTTTATAAAACGTTGTCTTCTCGCTTCAAACGAGCCAGAATCACTGATCGATTTCATTTGCTGAACATAAGTAGGAAGCAAAGAAATCTCTTGCTTATTAATCAATTTGACATAGCCGCAATCCTCTATCCATTTATAGCTATGAACAATTTTACCATTGTTATTCGGAATAACAATGGCAGGCGTACCAGTAATATACGCAAAAATCATTCCATGTAACCTATCTGTTATTACAACCTCAGCTTTTGAGTAAGTCATAAGAAGCCTGTCAAATGCTTCATTCAACTGTAAATTGTCAACAGTACAAGTATCTAATTCCTGGCAGAGAAAGCCATTATCTTTCAATGATGTTACAAGATTCTTTTTCTCATCGATGCAGAGAATACTTTCTTTGTCATAACGGAGACTTAAAACAATCCCCTTTCTTGAGAGATTTTTTCTCTTGTCAAGAGTGAGTACAGCATCAGGCAACAATTCTATATGATTATTTCCAAAAGCCTTCTTCATCTTGTCATAAGAAAGTTCTTCTCTAGCTAATAACAATAAATTCGGATGAAACTTATATGTTTTAGCAGCTCGCTTCAAACCTAGAGTAGCAAGAGCGTTCTTTCCCCAAATCATAGACTGGGGAAAAGATACTACTTTATAGTTATGCAGCTTTGATACGACAAAATTTCTTTTTCTCTCATAGCCATAATACAACTCTCCCATATTTCCTCCACCAATTATCGTTATGATGTCATCAGTGTTTCCGTTCGAGAAAACCGTTTTGATACCACTATACGTCTTATCAATCGGAAAAACATGAACTTGACGATCTGGATATAAGAAATGAAGCAATTCCTGCTGAGCTACGGTAATGGCATAATCGCCAAGATTAGCATAATCACACCCTAAGAAAACATAAGCCATTTTCTCTTTATCACTTTTCTCATCAACATTCTCTTTACGTGCAAGAAGATAAGAAATGTTATCAAAGAACAAATGAGGAGTCAAGCGAAAAATAATATACTTGATATACGTCTTCATACTTCTAGTATTTATTAGGGATATGTTTTATTGCCCATATTTTTACCTTATTAGGTAAATGCATATAAATATATCGTAAAGGCTTGCGAATAAGCATAGTTTTTATCATTCGTTTACGACTTCTAGCATTAGCTTCTATTTTCTCCTCTTCTGTTAAAGCCGGGTTATTATCTTTCAATTTTTGAGAAAAGAAAGCTTTCATTCTTGGGTTAAGCCACTCTGTACCATCTATACAAACTCGATTTCTCATCTTTGCATAAACAGGGGTATCCAGTTCAGGAATCGCACCCAAAGTAAGCCAAACATGCGCATTATGGCAATGAGGCTCTGCACAATAGTTACCAATCGGTGCCCATTGTATCGGTGCATTCACATCCTCAAAAAGATTTTGAATAACAGCTCCACAGTAGCACTGTCTTAAGACACCTGTTCCTAAATTCAAATGGGCTGTCCAAAGACCACCACAGCAAAATTCCTTGCGTTTAACATTAAATGTCTGCATTTTAAATTTAAACATATCACTATCAAATGCAGACCATGTTTTAATATAATCTTCTCTTGACAATTTGGTCAAGATAGGAAGTTTCGGATCCGTTTCCTTTCGAGCTACTGTAACATGACATAAAGCCCCGACTTTTTCCATACAGATTTTTTTTATTTCATTGATGTAAGGAATATAATAATCATCCGGGGTTAACTCTACCGAAATGGAACAGCCGACACTTCTCATCAAATTTATATTCTCAAAGAATCTATCTAAAAGATTGCGCTTTTTCAATTCTAAATAATGAAATGAAAACTTGAAAAACAATCTCTCCAAATATTCCTTAGGAAACTGAGCAATCTTTTCAAATTGCTTAGTTACAGTTCCATTTGTTATAATTGCAAGATAGTGTCCATTTTTCAATAAAGCGAAAATAATATCTATCATTTCTTTAGGCAACAAAGTCTCGCCACCTCCACAGAGATTAAAATGACAAACTCCTCCCAATCTTTCTTGAGTCAGCGCTGCTCCTATGACTTCAGCACTATAACGAAAAGTAGGCATAGCCTTTAAAAAATCGCGTTCCTGTGTAATATAACAATATGGGCAACGCAAGTTACATGTTACAACAGGTACAGTACAATCTATAAAACGCTTAATTTTATCCATTATTTTATTAATTTAATTTGTTTATTCTTTAATATTTTAACCAAGAAATTCAACCTTTTAGCATAACGAGACATAGTACATTCATGACCAAACACGACAAGTAAAACATGAGGTTTTGTTTGTAAAAGTTGTATTACGATAGGCCACTCTAAACGAATATCAGTTTTTATGTATTCAATACCATTCTTAGAATATTTATACACAGTATTTACTTGTTTATTCTCATATTCATTTAAGTCATAACTTACTCTATAATTGTCATGACATGTAAATAGAGCTTTGCCCCCCCATATTGTGAAATTCTTCAAACCTAAAGAAGAAGCCTTATAGTAATGAAATCTACAATATGAAGATGTCGGGGGGACTATATTAGCATCCTCATAGAATTCTGCCAAATGATAATTAAACACAATATTACTATTGGAAAAATTACTGTAAGAAGTTGATTTTGCAACTTTCTTATAAAGAAATAGGGTAACCGGGCAACCTAATTTCTCTAAATAGGAAAGTGTATTTTCCTCAACGCCTATCCTATTATGATCTATACTAAATGAAACATCATCCATACTAATGTGGCAGAATCTTATTTTTTTTCTATCAATAAGAATTCCACCCATAAGCCTCAATAGCCAATAGTCTATTTCTAATATGACATACCTTATAACCTTTTTAATTGTTTCCATATTTTGTATCCAACAAATCTAACACTGCATTATTCTCATCAAACTTTCTGGCAAAAAGTAAATGAGGATACTTACAGCATTGAACATTTATAAAATCAATATCCCCTATGCCAAAAGATTTAGGAGAACCATTAGAGTTAGTCTCCCAATCTATTAAATGGCACATAGGAGCCAATGCAGTCTTATGCTTATCATCTGCACACAGAATAGAGCCAAACATTGTTTCATCTGGGATATGAGTATATTTGTAATATTCCACAACCTCGGGATGTCTGGCAACAAAATCCAAAATATACTTAATGGAATCTATCTGCAAAACAAACCAAAACTCGTTAAAGACCTTAGCCAAACTTGCTGGGTAACGTCGAGGTTGAAACCACTTGCAGATAGCAAATGGCAATATACTTCTACGAAACAATAGTAATCGTAAAAAACCAGCCATAGTTTTCAAGTCCAAAGACAAAGGCCTAATTTTTGCTTTCATACGTGAATTTCGAGGATTACAACAATCAAATGTATAATTCAAAAAGCGCTCCTCGCCACCATTTTCCGATTTTTTCTTTGGGTCAGGAATCGAATAGATGCTCAAATAATCTCGCCCATTATTATCATCAAGAAAACGACTTATATAACCAGGCGAACGCAAAGGATAATCCTGTCCAGACAATAAAGCGACATAACCTTTTCTGCCATCTGCAACGATTTTTTTGCAACATACCATTACCGCTTCCATTAAAGAATAATCACCCCATCTGCAATCCACCCTATCCGCATCATCTATGAAAGTAACATGAGGAATATTGACTAAAGCATCAACAAACCCAACAACATCACTTTTTTTATCAATGTGTATGTAAAAAGCTACATCGTCATACGACAAACGCCTTACCAATCTTTCAACTTGTTTGGGATGATTATATGCCAAGATTATATAACTTATTTGCATAACAATATCATTATATTCTTTTCAATAATTCTAAATATCCTTTCTGGAAAATTTGGAAGGTAAATTTCTTCAGATACATATTGCGGCTATTATTGGCCAAATCCATATACTGATGCTCCGTCAAAGTTGGCAGTTTGTTTAATGTTGCCAATAACTGTTCCCAAGAATTAACCTCCATTGCATTGTAACCATCTTCAGCTATTTCAAGATTTCCTCCTACATTGTTACATATAATAGGCATGCTGCACATGGTTGCTTCAATCAAAGTAATTGGCAGGCCTTCCTTCATAGAGAAAAGCATCGTATAATCACATTGGCGCATCAATTCATGCACATTATTAACAAATCCCAAAACCTTAAAGTTATCATCATCGGCTGTCATTTCTTTCAACTTAGGTAGGTAAGACCCTGTACCTGCAAAGATTATCTGAATCCTATTATCCAGTTTGCCCTTCAAATGTTCTACTATCTCGCATTGACGTTTAATCAATCCAACCCCAGCAGGATATAAGATTTTTATCTTACCATCCTTGCGGAGCTGTCTTGTAAAATCTTTAGGAACATCGTCCACCACACAGTTATGTATCTTATGAATATGCTTCATCGGTACTTTAAAGAACTTTATCAGATTCTCAATTCCATTATCCGATATAGCCACTACCGTATTTGGCATAATAGACATTCTGCGATGGTTGTTAAACACATTGTGATGAATATATACCAACTTGATGTTCTGAAACAGCACATGATTCAAGAACCAGAAGAAAGCCAAAAACTTTCTTTCATGCAATATCACAATGGAATTTCTAAACATAAAGGGGTTACGGAACTTCACGTATTCCTTCTTATGAATATCCAAATCCTTATGAACTTTCTCAAAAGGCACCGTACCGACTATCTTCGCATCATACTCATCCATAACAGCATGATGCACATCCATCAGTACCTTTTGCACTCCTGTAACCTTAAACAGTTCGGAGTTAAAAGAATATACTTTTCGTTTCATGACAAATCAAATATTCGTATTTTCATTTAGTCCTTCAATAAAGTCCCCAAAGAGGAATTTTGTATTTTCTGCATCAAAAGGACGTTTACACAAATAATTATCTATAACGTATGTATTAAATGGGGATAAATTATAATTGTTTTTCACTATATATGACATAAGCATTTCATCAAGTTTAAAAGCTCCAATGTTTAGTCGATTGGCACATTTGATGATAATGTCCATATCCATAATAATAGGTACTGAGATGAAAACAGGTGTCCCTATTGGATGAGCTTTTCTAATCTTATCATATTCTTCAATAACAACCAAGTTTACTCCCAAAGCAGAAAAGCTACGGTCTGTAGTCATAATAATCGGAAATACTCTTTTCACCTGTTTTACATCAGGATCTATTGTATCAAAACTCCCATGCAAGAAGAGGTTCTCCATCGTATAATGAAGTTGCCCAGCACCCTTCTTTGCTTTTCCATCTTCATATTTACACAGTCTTTTACAGATTGCTTCCTTCATATTGTCTGCATCTGCCGAATATTTTACATTATCAGCTAAAGTAACATCCTTATACTCAAAAAGAAAAAGGTTCTCACCAATTCTCATATATAAGTCAGGCTCCGCCTGTACACCTTTAGCTTTTAATTGCTCTCCAGTATAGATTACATCAACCTTATCAGCAAAGACGTCATTCATCAATGAATACAACAATATGGGTTCAGAAAACCGAGAGCCTATATCAGAACTGAAATCAGCAAAATTATCAACAACTTTTCCTTTAGCATTCGTCAAAGAATGATTTTTCAATGTATTGAAGAAATCAAACTTCAGACCTTGATAGAACTTATCTACCAGTAAGTTAGGATTGAGCAACATATAAGCCTGTTCACTCAGTTTAATCAAAAAATGATTACGGAAATAATTCAGCGCATTGTTAGCATCCCAAAGATTACTGCAATCTTCCAAATTGACGATATATTGATCAAAGAACAATCTATCTTCCAAGTAATTATTATCAATTGTTACATAATGATTATTCAATGAAGCCTTCATCATTGCAAACAATCTCAGTACATATTGTTTCCAATGCCCTATTTTGTGATCTTCATAAAATGTAGGAAGATAGGTCTTATAGAGAGAATCATTCTCACAAAACTCAAAGAACTTGATAGCTTTATACAGCTGTGTCTCAAAATCCTTATAAAGTTTGAATTCAACAACAGGCATATCTATCAACAAAGATATATCAGTCATCTTGTTATTTTTCATCCCCTTAACTTGCCAGTCGGTCCATCGTTGGTTGCAATATAGCAGCGCCTTATAAACTGACTCATACTCATCTTCACACAAATCAAGATTGTCATCTTCTGGTTCTGCTGGAGTCCAATTTTGCAAAACAAGCCCCTCCAACATAAATAGTCCATAACATTCTATCAATAAGACATGAGGATGGGCATTCAAGAGTTTCCAAATTCGTTTTCTTGGCTCTCCTTTTATATGATTACACATATCTCTAATCATTTTGCGCTGAGCCACATTGTCCGTCAGGGCATACTCCACCTTATAGAAATTCTTAACTATAAAATTTAGAATGCACATCGAGGGAATACCTTTCAACAATTTATGTACATCAACTGTAGCATAATCATCGTAAAGACAATCATATGTTAATGCGATATAAGTCTTTGGAAGAAAATTATTAGTCTCTACTTTCTTCATAATATAAAATAGCGATTTCTGGAATTAGTTTTACTAATATAATTCTTTTAAAAAGGGCTACTCAGCTTGCCCCAGAAAAGTAGCTCATAAAATAAAAGGCTCAAGCCTTTCGCCCCTAAAATTATTGTTCAGCAAATATCTTACGAAATATTTCTTCTGAATTTGCATTATATGTAGTCTCTATTCTACCTAACCTAACCGATTTTTTCATCGCAGCAGCTAGCTCTTCTACATTTTCCTTAGATGCCAAATAACCTGTTCTTCCTTCAGAAACAATCCTTTCTATAACAGGAATACACTTAAATGCTGCAACAGGTGTCCCCAAATACAAGGCTTCTATCATAACATTAGGCAAACCTTCATTACGAGAAGACAAAACAAAGCAATTAGCATTCTGCATATATACATAAGGGTTATCCTTAAATCCTGTACAATATACAGACCCATTAAGACCATTATCCAGAACAAACTTATTGATATCTTGATATACAGGATTATCCTCTTTGTAGTCACCAACTATATAAAGTTCTGCATTAGGTAACTGCGTCTTTACTATTTTTAATGCTCTTACAAGCAGATCAAATCCTTTTATCTCATTAAAGCGTCCAACAGCAACAAAACGAGTATGCTTATCATTATTATATGGACTTTTCTCTTTAATACACCTTGCAATATACTGTTTATCTATTGCGTTGGAAACCGTTTGAACTAATGATTTTCGCAAATGCAAACCTGCTATCAAACCATTTCTCATCTCATCAGTTTGTGCAATTATATAATTAGCAAAAGGATAAGTTAATGCTAGTCGGAATTTTTGCAAGAAGTTTTGCGTATAAAGATAATTATCATTACGGAGTATTATCTTACACTTACAACCTATAGCAGCAATGACAAGACGCCAATTAACTGGCATTTCTGCTCCATAAACTACATCAGGTTTTTCTGCTTTAATTACATTGCGCATATTACTTATTAAATTATGCGTAAACTTTGGTTCACAATGAAAAATCAACTTTCGATTAGACGGAATAAACTTCTGAAGTTGATTTTTAGGACCAAATATATGATAGGATACATCAAACGTTTCATCATCCAAGCATCGAGAAATAACAATAGCTTGACGCTCAGCCCCTCCACAATTAGAAGGGATAAAAAATATAACTTTCTTTTTCATACAACTTCTATATTAAAGATTCCAGCCATTTAAATGATTCTAATTTCATAAATTGGCATACTATTATTGCCAAAATCAAAGTAATCATAATTGTAAATAAATACAAATTTATATTATCAATAGAAGGAAAAATATTCAATAAAATTACAACAACCAGCATATGAATTAAATAAACCCAAATTGACAATATGCGAAGTTTTTTAAAAATACTATTATTTCCTCCCATATGTAAATGTATTAAAAATCCAACAACACCATAGCCTAACGATAGAAGACAAAAGGTCCTATTAAAGAATGCCAAAATTAGCCCCCCCACAAATGCATAACAAGCTACTTTTTTAGAATTATATTTTGCTAAGAACAAACCCAACATGATGTAAGCCAATCCCTCAAAGAAGCCATTACGAGTTGTGCGAAATGATTTATCGTACAACATCATGATATTATGTGAAAATGGATTTAAATTATACAAAGCGTCATGATAGGTCGTATAACAATAGCCTATTATAAACAATACCAAAGAGCATAAAAGTATAATTGAAAAGCTAAACTTTAATTTTCGGAAAATGTAAATCAATAAGACAGCCACAGCAGAAGCTAACAAATACCATAGCGGCCAAGAATAAGGATTTTCACCAACGAGTAACCATCCTCGTATTAAATCAAATACAGTGAAACCTAGCGTGAATTTATATACAATCAACTCATAATATATATTTATAGGAAGATATACAAAGCACCAAATCATATACATTTTCAAAAACCTACAAATATAATGCTTATAAACTTCAAACTCATTGCCCACTGAAATCTTTTTACCGAGGAAAAAGCCCGAAACAATAAAGAAAAATGGAACAGCCAAATTCTCAACTATCCGTAAAGCTGACACAATACTTCCCTCCTGCCCATCTAATAAATGTGCATGAATTGCAACAACAGCAAATGAAAACAGAAACTTGAATAAATCAACACCATTAAGATTCATATTTACTCCTTATTATATATACAAAAAAGGTTCAAAAATATATGGCATTAGGCAACTGTCTTCATAAGTTCTATCCATTCTAAATATTAACCAAGCAACAAATACCATAAAATAAAAACATCTAAGAATTGAATTAGACTTTGCAGATACAGCAATCACTTCTCCCCACATTACCAGACGTGCTGCGTACAAAAATTCATACCCCCTCCATATTCCCATGATGTAGTTAACAGGAATAAGCATGAAGTCAAAAACACAAATCAGATAAATTATATCAATCTTCTTTTTATCTTCTTCGTCAAAAGCACTCCATCTTGTTCGCAGCTTCTTTATATTTATAAGCATCATTACTCCTAGCACCATTTGCTCAAAAGCTATTTTCCAAGCATTTTCTAAGAATCCACCACCTTCAAGACTACTGCCAGCATAACTCTGATATGCACCTCCAAGATCTACATCAGCAAAATTTGCCAAAAAAAAGGTTTGAAGAAAAGTTGCAACAACAGAACTGATTGCTATAAAAACGATAATAATTGGTACAGTAAGTTTCTTTTTTTGGAAAATTTGAACAAAAGGAAGCACCATTGCAAAAATAAGACCAGCCTTATGAATCAAAACTGAGGAAAAGGTAATCAAATACACTTTATAGTTCTTCAACGACTGCAACGCCACTAATCCCAACATAATAAAACTGATACAAAAATTACTTCGAAGTGAGCTAAAACTTCTCAAATATAAGAAAAACAGTAAGAAATAAGCTATTGAAGACGTTTTTTTCGGAGCAAATCTATAACAGAAATAGAAATATGACCATGCCATGAATCCGTATACAATCAAGAAAAAGACATAATGGCTACTCGTACAAAACCGGATTGCCTTAATTATGACACCCATCAAAAAATCCATATGATCACTGTAAGGAAATACTTTTGCTCCACTTATACACTTTTCAAAATATCCTATATAAGTGATAGCGTCAGAACCTCCTATATCTCTTGCCACAAGCCTGAAAGAGGCAAAGAGCGTCCATATAACAATGCCATAGGCTAAACTTACAATTGATTTTTTTCTATCAGTTTCCTTATAGTCCAATGCCCATTTTAAACTGATCATACTAACTAACCCCATCACCACGTATAAGAACATTGACAGGTTGTCCCAATAAGCTCTCATTTTTTTTTGAATATTTAGAATTTAATTTTTCATTCTTCATATTCTTTTGAGGAGCAAAAATATAACCACATAGTAATAACATCAAGAAACTACGATAATCGGAATACAGTCCATTTGTTGAAGACATAATTATAAGTATACCCAACACTAAAATTAGTTTAGTTGACAACTTATACGTTTTGAAAACCGACTTAATAACAAAGAAATAAGCTATAACAAATATGATAACAACTATAATACCAAAATGGAAAATATAATTGAGCCAGAAATTCTCAATGACCTTAACTCCAATAGCAAGTTGTAGATTTTTGAAGTCATCGTAGGACATACCCAAAAGGAAGTCCTCATAATTGAGTGTCATGGCATAATCAAATAATTGCAATCTCACATCAATGCTACCACCATCAGTTTTCTCCGACATCATCAGCCTGCTTCCCATATTGGTATTAAAAACGATTAACGATACAACTACCACAAGGAGAAACATAGCACCAATCAGCAATCTCTTCTGTCTGTTAGAAAAGCTATGAAAGTTAATAATTGAATATAGCACAAATATTGCCGCATTCATGAAGAAAGAAGTTCTTGCATTATACGCCAATATGGCTATTGTCCCCAAAAAGAATAATTTATACTTCTTTTTTATGCTTGAAAAAAGCAGGAATCCATTTATAATGCAAGTGAGTTCGGCATTTGCCAAAGGCCCCCCCCATAATGCTACCGAGCGGAATGTCGAATCATTAAATGACACATAACCATCAGCGTAAGCATTCTCATACCAGCCAATGAAATGAGACTTCATTACAAACTCCACTATTGCCATACAACAATTGAGAGTAAAAATATTAAGCAATACTTTTTCCATGCTCAATTTAGAAACTTCTATTTGCTCAAACAAGAAAAGCAACAGTGCAGGAAACATAAGATTCATCAAAATCAAAAAGGAATTAGCCATTATACCTTTGGAGAGACGCATCAATATGGTTACTACAACACACAATGCTACCAAGGCAATGGGGGTATGAAAAAACAATTTCATTCTACCTTTAAAGGTAATGTAGAGTAGAGAATATGCAAGCAAAAAATAGGTAACTAACTTTGGATCTATACCAATCCGTTGCCCTATGTTTGTTGTCAAAACATATATGAACACAAATAAAAATGTAAATAATCTCATAATTTTACTTTATTATAAAGAGCGTTGATTGTAGCCAACACCTTGTTTATATCAAAGTCGTAAATGGACTTGACATTATCATGTCTCACACTAGAGTCAAGTAACAACGAAGCCCATTTCTCAGAAGGATCGTTAATTGACAACTTAAAACAATTGTCATTGCAAATTACTTCTTCAGGAACTGTATCAGAAGCAACACATCTCACTCCATGAACCTGAGCTTCAACAAGTACAAGAGAAAAGCTCTCTTGGTATGAAGGAAGGGCAAAAGCATCAAAGCAGCTCATTAGAGCTGTCGCATCCGGACGTACCCCCATAAATTTAACACTATCCGATAAGTGTTTCTTAGCAACCTCCTTCATCACTCTATCTCTTTCTTGAGCTGTACCATCGCCAACCAAGAGGAGAATAGAATTGGGGCGCATTTTATGTAAACATTCAAAGACATCTATTAGTTTCTCATGATTCTTTATCTTGTGAAATCTACCGACATGCCCCAAGATGAAAGTCTTTTTATCTATGCTTAGTTCTCGAGATAATTGAACTCTATCAAATTTCTCATTCTTGATACTGCTCATATCTAACCCATTAGGAATAACATGGACATCTGCCGATGGACAAAAATCTAAGACATCCTTCTTGGCTCTCTCACATAAGACGATAGTATGCATACCATCCTTCATCATTTTATGGAGTTTATGCTTTCCTGATTCTGACAAAGGGCTTAAATATCTATTTAAATCAGAATGTATGGTAAGAAAGACCTTATCCATACCAAAGTCATCCAAGTTTAAATGCTCAGAAAACATTTGCAAGTGAATAATATCAGGTTTTACCTCATTTATAATACGAGGAATCCTATAAGAAGAAATTCTACGTCCTATCAAGCGATTTATCAGCTTGTACAACAAATTGTTACCGCCTTGAAGAACTGAATAAATGGGAACATGCTCATCAACCAATCTCTGATAAAGAAAGGTTGGATAATGTATCAGTTCCATTAAGCTCACATCTTGTCCATTTTCTTTCATTCGAGAAAGATAATTAGCAGCAACAACCTCAGCACCGCCCATTGCAAGACCATAATTAACAAATAATATTTTCATCGTTTTTTTAGACTTTTTGAAGGTACACCTCCATATATATCGTTCGCAGGAACATCTTGAGTGACAACTGCTCCTGCACCTATAATAGTATTGTCGCCAATCGAAACAGGAGCTAGTATAGTAGCTCCTGTTCCTATATAAACATTATTTCCGATAATAGCACGTGTTTGCATACCAGGATGCTTCTTACCGACAAGAACCATTGGAAGTACCGTGCAATTTTCGCCAAGTGTATGTTCCATGATGTGTCGAAATCCAGGATGAATCAAATGCAATCCCTTTCCTGCACAATTAACACCAATGTAGAGAGAATATTTCAATTGAGTACGGCGATAGAAGAATCGCCACCAATGTTTTTTGAGGAAATCGATAATAGATAATTTACCCAACTGTGCCTTGTTATAATAGTACTCATAGTGGCGTAAACAAACTATCAGTTTTACAATTGGGTAAAACTCACTACCTTTCAACCATAACACAAAGAGATTACGATGTCTTATGAAATTTAAGTCTGCATCTATATACTCTTTTATATCTGTCTTCTTTAAAATCATATCATCTCAACTTTGATAAATAACCTAGGAATTTAACCATTCTTGGAAAACGATATCGATGACCATCAACAACTATCAATCCATTTTTCATATTGAACGTATGATACCCCAAACTATAATCTGGATTATTAGAATGGAAAGAATTAATGGTTTCAAACACAAAAGTGTTTCCTTCTTTATTAACCTTTTGAATCTCTATACCATTTCCATAACACTTATTGCAATCCTGAGCAGGGCGATACATCTGTTCATCAATATAGAAGGCATCACCTGCATTACGTGCTACATTACTTTGAAAACTAACATTAGCTATCGGATTTTCAACCATAAACATCGCTTTACCATCAAAAGGATAAACCTGCAGTTCATTTCCATTTGGATTTGGCAATTTGGTACTGAAAATATAATCTTCACCTGACGTGAACTGTACAATTGTAGCATCAGTCAATGGTAGTTTACCTACTTCATGCAATTTTTCCAAACAAATGTTTTGAGGGTTATATTTGTAAATGCTTATGCCGCCAGATTTCGAATTCTCTGGCATTACATAAACTTCTCCGTCTTTTTGGTAGATAACGGGAAACGAAAGATGAGTTGGCAACTCAAGAATAATCTTCATTTCTTGGAGAACATAGTCAGGACGACTTACAACAAGTCTGGCTATTCTACCTTTACGGAGTTTATAGCAAAACTCTTCAACCAACACAACTATTTGTTTATCTGTCACCTCCAATAGATAAGGATCAGCAAACCATCTATCAGTATAGCTGTGCTTCATCCAATGGATATTTAATTTATCAGACTTAATAACATCAGCAATATCATCTGTTATAAAGCCTAGATTCCACATATCTGAACGTAGAATCATTCTATCTTTCTTTGAAAATATATTGATCATAATTTACATTTGAAATAATCATGAAACAAATTAATCTTTCTTCATTTTTAATTTGATATAATCAAAAACAATTTTTCTATATTTAGAATATAAGAGTAATGAAACTAATGTTATAAAAATAAAATTAAATAATATACTATTAATTAATTTTGCCCAATCATTAAATTCGAAAAGACATGAATTTATTACCATATATGAAATACATACTATTGCAAATGGCTTAATAGTATTGAGCAAATAAAACTTAACATCTAAATTCTCTATCAATCTATTCAACATCAATGAATTAACTAATGTTTGACATATAACGCATATGAGCATGGCATAATAGGCATATTGAGCATCACATCCTAACAAAAATAGTACATAAGTAAGAACTAAGCAAAGAAGATTAAGACAACCTGCAAAAAAACTAAATCGTTTTACATTGCCAGTTGCAAAGATACCGTCTTGGACAATTTGATTAACAACAGATAAAGCATTATACACCAAAAGTACTTTACAAAAAGCAACAGCATAAGGCGGAACATTTTTAAGCCAAAGCTCCATTATAAAACCCATATTAATAAACAATGGTACAAATATTAACCCTATCAATAATATCAGAATTTCACATTCACTAAACATTAGTTTGGACATTCTTTGAATATTTCCTACAGAATATTCCTTAATAATCTGAGGTCTAAATGCAGACAATACATTATTCATAAACGTAGAAATGATACCACTGGCTTGTGTAGCCACACCACCTGCTGCATTGAAAGCAACACCAAAATATTTATTTATCAAAATATTAATTCCCTGTTGGCGAACTGCAAATGTGCCATTTCCGAATAAGTCACAAGCTGCAAAAACCGTCATTTCTTTTACTATGCCTTTATGGAGTTTACAAGAAAACTCAAACCCATCTAGCCTTTTAATACAATAAATAGCATACAGGAGACTAATTATAACCGAAATTACAAAAGTAAGCCCTCCATAAGCTATCAACCTATTAGGGAACCATACTAAACAAAAAACGATTACACACTTTAGTATAACATTTAGAATTTCAATAATAGCAAAGACATCCATTTTTTCATAAGACAAAACACTTGCATTAAATGGAACTTGCAAAATAGCCACAACTGATGCAAAAAGAGAAAATTGATATACCCAATTAGCAGCGTTCATGGAAGTCTCGGGAATATTCAATTCAGTATTTACAAACCATAATCCAATCGTTTCGCCCGCAATCAACAAGAGTATTGATATAAAGGCATGGACTTGTATAGAAGAACTTATAGTATTCTTAACCTCTTGTAATTCATTTTTTCCAAGACTAAATGTAATAAAACGTGAAGTTGCACCTCTCATTGAAGTATTAACAAACATCATAAGTGCAACGATACCACCAACTACATTATAAACACCATAATCTTCAACTCCTAGATATTCCAGAACCAGTCTAGAAGTGTAAAGGTTGATACAAACAGCAAATAGCATTCGAATATATAAGTAAATAGTATTCTTTGCTAACCGTTTGTTTTTTGAATCACTCCCCATGATTTATTTAAAATTTAACATTTTCTTTTTTATAAACTTAATGTCTTCTAGCCTTAACAAAACCTGCATTTTTGCTTCAGAAGATAATCCTTTGGTACCTGTATTATAAAGCTTATTCTTCTCATAATAATCTTCAAACGAACAGATTATATGAGCAGGATTACCACCAATAACAACATTATCAGGAACGGAACGTGTTACAACACTACCGGCTGCAATCAAAACGTTATTACCAACAGTTACTCCTGGCATTATCAAGGAATTAGTTCCTATATATACATTATTGCCAATTTTTACCTTTCCAAAGCAATCAAAAGTAGGATCAATTATTCGGGCAACCTTTGCCCCCCCATGAGTGAAAAATTTCACCCCAGCCGTAATCTGACAATCGTCACCAATTTCTATCAAATAAGGCTCCGAGCTCCAAAAATTAGACAAGAATTGGTTACCTTTACCTATTATCACACCAGCCTTACGGGCCTGCTGCTCAAATGACAAGAAATGTCTTTGATATAAATGTATTATTTTTCTAATTATGTTCATCTGACATTCTTTTAAAGTCCACTCAACAAATCGTTACTATTGCAAGACTGTTCAATCATCAAATTAATTGACTGTAAATAGCCTTTTGCTGTATTTACATCAATATAGGAATTGTCTGAACGACTTGACAAAAGCATGTTTAATTTGACAAAAAGGCCTTTACTTTTTGCAAAATTCTCCATTCCTTTTATCTCATATGCCTTTTTAGAAAGCACTAAACTACCTTTTTTTGCTTTCCATTCAATTTTTGAGAATATTTTCGGAATACGTCTCTCTAAAAGAAGCATAACTCTATAATGATTGTTTCTAACCCGAGCCACAAAACTTCCTGTACGCATAATGGTTGATGACGTTGGAAATTCACCTATTTTTTCATGACATATATTATAGATATCATCAAAATAACTAGATGGTTTATCATCACCCACCTCTATTCGACCTGCTACGATTCTATTTCCGAATGTCATTGTCAGTCTCCAACAAACCTCTTCATAGGGCAAAGAACTGCCAGAAATATAATTCTGCTCATAATAATCAACAAAAGCTTCCAAAAATGGCTTAACTATGTTCTTTTGAAAACCATTCGGATCTATATCAAAATACAAATCAAGCAAATTGATATACGAATCTATTTTTTTACTATTATATAACTTGCTTAGAATCGCATCTTGATTACTTTTAGAATCCTTATATATGAATTCAGCAGCAAAATATTCTTGTAAAGACTTGTGAACCCACTTGTAATAAACACCATCTTGACAAAACAAAGGAACTGCCTTTAAGAGATCCGACAGTAACCCCATAGAAGTGAAAGACAGTGAAGGGAAATTTGCTCTTGCGGTATCTACAATGTTCAATAGTTCATCTTTTGTGAATTCTATTTGTTGCCTTCGTAAACATTCGAATCCTATTCGTCTCATTACCTTATCAAAGTCATCTATATCCAATTTAGATTTCTTCTCATGAACATATCCATCACCTTTAGACAAATCATGCGAATCAAAATATGCATCAAATACTTGACGGTAGAATATATGTTTCTTTAACGGAATAGTTTGCTTATAATCAAATGCCACAAACAAAAGAGTAACCAGAAGTGGATTTTTCAAGAAATCACTAATCATCGTATAGTTACCTGACTTCAGTTTGTTTATAAGCAGTTTTGAGATGTTCCCTTGATTATCATATTTTCTCAGCAATTCATAAGATTCTTCTTTCTTTAATTCCTTAATACGAAACTCTTGAAAGTTTCCTAACCCAGCAAGTTCTTCTTCTGGACGAGAGGTTAATATAAACTTATTATCAGGCACTTTTGACACAAACTCTTGAATATTGCTTGTAACAAAAGACTTCTGCTGACTTGGTATTTCATCATAACCATCAAAAAAGAAGATATTACCACCTTCACGGAACAATCTGGTAAGCAAATCAGAATCGAATTTATTGTCAAGCCCACCTAATTGAACAGATATTTCATTGAGTATATCATTAGTACTACTAATTCGCCTCAATTCTACAAAAAATGGAATTCCATGCTTATTATCTATTACATCCAAAAACATTCGTTTCATTAATGTGGACTTTCCCATACCCGCAGTATCGGTAATCAAGACACGTTGATACTTGTCTAACAAATCTTTTGGATAAGCATTTATTTGAATGGCTTTCTTGTCTCTACTATTCTCTGACAAGCATAAAGACAAAGGAATATAAATATCCTTTAGCTTTTTTACCCTCTCCTTAAATGCCAACGTATTAATGATACTATAACGTTCATAAGAATGCTCATAATATGCCTCAAAAGCTTCGGAACTTTTAATCAAATCCTTTTGGCATTCACCTTTGATATTTTTAAAGACATTAGCTAAAGCTGGTGCTACATAGTTTTTTACAAATGTCTCTACCAAAGGTTTTACAAACAAAGCCATAGCCATTGTTTCCATTGTACAAACTACATTTAGAAATAATATCTCTTATACCACTCAGCGAAGGCTCTCAAGCCATCTCTCAAAGGAGTGGATGGCTTATACCCGAAGTCTTGCTCCAACGGTGTGGTATCGGCATAGGTAACAGGTACATCGCCTGGCTGCATAGGAACCAACTCCTTATGCGCATCGAAGTCATAATCCTCAGGTAATACACCTGCACGAATCAACTCCTCTTGCAAGATGCTGACGAACTCCAAAAGATTCTCAGGATGACTATTACCTATATTATATACCTTGTATGGAGGGATTGGCAAACCATCCTCACCATTCTGCTTCTCTGGCGCATGCTGCATCACTCGAACAATACCTTCCACAATGTCATCAACATAGGTGAAATCACGCTTACAGTTACCATAATTGAAGATCTTAATGGTATCACCCTTCACCAGTTTGTTGGTAAAACCAAAGTATGCCATATCAGGACGACCAGCTGGACCATATACAGTAAAGAAGCGCAAGCCAGTGCTTGGTATATTATAGAGTTTACTATAAGCATGCGCCATCAACTCATTACTCTTCTTGGTGGCAGCATATAGACTTACTGGATTATCCACTTTATCATCTGTAGAATATGGGACCTTCTTGTTAGATCCATAAACAGATGATGAAGAAGCATAAACCAAGTGCTCTACCTCGTGATGACGACAAGCCTCAAGAATGTTATAGAAACCAATGAGGTTACTCTGAATATAAGCATCAGGATTGGTAATACTATAACGAACTCCTGCCTGAGCAGCAAGATTCACCACTACAGAAATCTTGTTCTCTGAGAAGATTTTCTCAATAGCATCTTTGTTGGCAATAGAGTCATGAACAAATGTCCAATCACCTCCAATTGCTTCTATTTCTTTCAAACGTTCATACTTGATATTGACATCATAATAATCGGTAATGCTATCGATACCAATAACCTTGATATTCTTTACATCGCTAAATAAACGCTTTACCAAGTTGCTGCCAATGAATCCAGCAGCACCTGTAACAAGGATAGTTTTACCCGTTAAATCTATATTATAACTTACCATAATCTTAATCTCTTCTAAAAATGTCTCTAGTATATACCTTCTCCATTACATCATCTAAGCATGCATCGTAACGGTTGGCAATGATGGCCTGGCTCTGCTTCTTGAAAGCATCCATATCATTTACGACCTTGCTACCGAAGAAAGTGCTACCACTCTCAAGAGTTGGCTCATAAATAATAACCTCTGCACCCTTTGCCTTGATACGCTTCATAATACCTTGGATAGCTGACTGGCGGAAGTTATCGCTATTACTCTTCATGGTTAAACGATACACTCCGATCACACAGTTGTGCTCCTTTCCAGCATCGTAAGTACTATTCTCGTTATAATAGCCTGCCTTCTGGAGAACGGCATCAGCGATATAGTCCTTACGGGTACGATTGCTCTCTACGATTGCCTCTATCAGGTTCTCCGGAACATCGGCATAGTTTGCCAGAAGCTGCTTGGTATCCTTTGGCAAACAATAACCACCATAGCCGAAGCTTGGGTTGTTATAATGGGTGCCGATTCGTGGGTCAAGACCTACGCCATCGATGATTGCCTTGGTATCAAGTCCCTTTACCTCTGCGTATGTATCCAACTCATTGAAGTAGCTTACTCGTAGTGCCAGATAGGTATTGGCGAAGAGCTTGACAGCCTCAGCCTCCTTCATGCCCATGAAGAGGGTATCGATGTTTTCCTTGATAGCGCCTTCCTGGAGCAAAGCAGCGAAGGTCTTGGCTGCTTCCTTCAACATCTCTACATTGGTTACTGACTTGATAGCCTCGTTCTCCTCTTCAAACTCAGGGCGCTCGATAATCTTTGGATAGCCTACGATAATACGGCTTGGGTAAAGGTTATCATAGAGTGCCTTACTCTCTCGAAGGAACTCTGGAGAGAAGAGAAGGTTGAACTTCTTCACGCCCTTCTTGGCATACTTTAAGTAGAGGCTGCGAGTGTAACCTACCGGGATGGTGCTCTTGATGACCATCACTGCATCTGGGTTTACCTCCAGAACCAGGTCGATGACTTCTTCCACATGGGTTGTATCGAAGTAGTTCTTCACTGGGTCGTAGTTGGTTGGTGCTGCAATCACTACAAAATCTGCATCCTTATAGGCTGATTTGCCGTCAAGAGTTGCCACGAGGTTCAATGGCTTTTCAGCCAAATACTTTTCGATGTAATCATCCTGGATTGGAGAAATCTTATTATTGAGTTTCTCCACCTTCTCTGGGATTACATCTACTGCTGTTACATGATGGTGCTGAGATAACAGGGTTGCTATGCTCAGACCTACGTAGCCTGTACCGGCTACTGCTACTGTTATATCTTTAAAATTTTTCATCATTATAGTGTTATTTCTAAAATCAACCCGTCCTTCTTTACCATTAAAGAAGGCTTTTTCGAAAACCTACCCGTCCTTCCTTACCGTTAAGGAAGGCTCCACCTCTCATCTCGGTCTTCTCTCCTCAGGCGAGAAGAAGGAAACCGCCCTACTCGGTGCTCGGAACCGCTACGCTCTAAAGTTGGCGGACCATCAAAGGTCTTCGCCATGTTGTGCGGGATGGGACCACCTGGAGAAACATCCCAAATATTTAGAAAGGTAAGTCATCGGTGCCATTATTTACAGGGACTATTACCTTAATTACCAACTCATTACTTGACAAATTAGTGGTAGGAAGTAATTTATTATCATTCTGTTTATCAAAGATTGAATTAGCAACATAGATATTTACTCGACCTTTATCGTTTTTAAATTCGAAATATCCAGGTTTGTCACTATTAGGAGGCATAGCGAATCCCCATGGAGCCATTAACAAACGTAACTCCTCTAAGGAACTAAATATTATTGGGAATTTCCAATTCATTTCTTTTCTTAAAGCCTTAAATACCGGATGATTATTGATCAATATATCATTAATCGTATTACTGTTATTGGCATTAACTGAAACCAAATAATCAGTAAGTTCCTTCAAGGTGTTTAAAGATGTATGAAGCTGTTTCAAAGCATCAAATTCGGCTTCATTTGTCTTATTCTGAAGAAAACGTTGAAATAACCCTGCCCATTGTTCTTTCAAGAAATTGATAATATCACTAGAAGAGCTAAACGCATGAATTACATTATTCCTTTTCAATGAACGGATTTCTTCTATAAACTGATAAATTTTTATGTTGTCAACATGAGCATACTTTATATTCTTGCTAAAATCGGAATCCTTATTCCCCAAATAGGTATAATATTCAGAATCTACTTCTTTATCAATAAAGATATACACCTGCTTATTATGCTCTATAGCAGTCTTGATTTCTGTATTAGAAATCGAATATCTTTCATCTGCAGAAGAAACAGATCCGAATCTACCACCAATGATGGCAACAAGAATATCGATAGAATTGATCTCTTTGTAGCAATACTCTTCTAATCTAAAATCCTTTTCATAAGGTATTGCGCCTTCTTCGTTCCTTACAACATCGTAACCCAAACTACGGATAAAATTATCCAAGTCTGCTCGAATCTGTTTTAAATCATAAAAAGTCGAGCTTATAAATACCCTAGGTCTAGCCATAATTGTACTATTTATAGTAAATGTTTAAGTAAAAATCCAAATTTTACTCTTTCACTAAATATTTTAAGAAATAACAAACAACACCAACTGTTGGTGCTATTGCTATAATCCAATACAACAAATAGACATCAAAGATATAATATCTACATTGGAACCACAACCATTTCAATGGATGTATTTCTGTACTGCCGAGCATAGCATATTGATAGTCAAAGGATGTTTGATTGAGATTGTACTTACTCAATATTTCTTCATATTTATTGATATAATCAATTTCCTTCTTCTCCTGTTCCTCTTTGGAAAGAACACCGACATCGTGTTTTATCAAACGGTACAAACGATTCAACTCATTACCACAAGCATGATAATTCTCCATCCTTTTATCATAGTTCAAGCTACTGAACAGAAGCGACAACACAAGCAAGAAGGTGGAAAGTATTATCGTAAAGGCACTAATCATATTAGCGACTTTTATTTCCGGCTTCTGCAGTGCAATCAAACTTATCGCTATGATGGAAGCCGAAAACATAGCTTCACACACCTTAGAGGCATCTCGGCTACGCTTCATACGACGAGATGCTGTAAAACGAGCACTCATCGTTTTATAAATCGTATTACCTAAGCTTTCTAAATTTTCCATATAGTATTTTCTTTAAAAAAGAAGGGAGTCCCAATCAAAACGCAAACAAACCACGTATGTGGCATTAGATATTTAAATGCTTTACAAAAAGGTGATGTTACATCACCCCTAAGACTGAGTCTCAAAGACTCCCTTCTATGAAGTTGTTCCAACAGTCATATGGGCATCTTTCTTCAAGTGTTCCAGATGTATCCAATAACGTGTCTGTATTTCATCGTCACTATAATCAAAGTCGCTATTTATAAGTCCCTTTGAAATGAGATAAGCTTTCATATCACCAATCTCTTTTAATGCATCAAAATCTTTCAACATATTCTTGCCAGCATGCTTCTTGATATCCCAATAGACCTTTGGCAAATGCTTGATTTTATTCTCAATCTCTAAACCTTTTAGAAATTTCTTATGTACCACAGTATCCAACTGATAAAGTAGTTGTATATCTGTCATTGCCTGAAAGTATGGTAACCATCCATAAAGATGATTCAATGTCTTGAAGCCTGATAACTTTAAGTTGATAAGAGCTATATAGTAATCATCAAATGTTTGGTCTTCAATTATAAATCTTGGACGCGTAAACGGATTCTCTTTCTGACTACGATAACGGGAGATCAATCGAGAGATTCGATTAAGAAAAGTCTGAGTATTTTTCTGTCGAATAGAAATACAGAGAGTTGATTTAAAACTATACCCTATGTATTCAAAACTCTTATCGCCCACAATACCATAATGTGTCTTATCGGGAGAAAGGCGTAGGCTGACTCCCTTTATGATCAATTCACACTTAAACTCATCTACAAAACGAGCATCTATCGGGGTTGTGCTCAATATCAAAATATCATCTACATACCTTTTATATAAGGTATTGGCATCACAATGGTTCTCAATACTCTCATCAAAATTCAACATAGATATACCTGCAAGTATGTTAGAAATGGATAAGCCCTGAGGTATTCCCATCAATCTAGGCTGCTGATTTGAAGATAATCTAGCACTACCCTTGGATACTGTTACTGTATTTATGGCTGTCTTTATCAATTGCAAAACACTGGCATCAACAGATGGTTCCAATTTTCTATAAAGAGTATCCAAGTCTATAGAATCATAGAACCCTTTGATATCCGTCTTAAAGAAGTAAACCTTCTCAGAAGAATGTAGTGCCATGAAATCACCAATGTCCTTAATGTATTGATTAGGCACTTGATTATTCACCGCTTCAGGAAATGCTTTTTGGAGATATTGGTTAAGCACCCCCAGAATCATTCTATCACGCATTGATGGTACTGACAGTATTCTAGGGAACTTATCTCTTCCTTTTAATATAAGTTGTTCCTTATAAGGTGAAAACTTATACGTTCCAGACAAACATCTACTAGCTATATCATCCAGTTTCTTTTCGTAATGGTTCCAAAAGGTAGCAGGTGTTAAGCCATCAAGCCCACCCCCTTTTTTGCGTTTTAACTTCTCGTTATAAAACTTAGTGAAATGAACTGGATTGAAGTATTCATTAATATCCTCCATACATATTCATCTTTATAAAAGATTTGAATATCAATGTATATCACCAATACAGCGTCCCCACTATATTACAAGTAGTTACACCTATCAGTTTTTGAAAAAAGTTATATTGTATCATGCTTACTGAGATTCGAGAGATTCGTGTTCAAAAATCAACCTGCACGCGAATTGCTTATTGGGGTTACTGAACACGAATTGCACGAATTACACGAATATGTTGCTTAAGAACGAAAAAATCGTAAGTTTCTAAAGATCCGTGAGATCCTTGGAATCCGTGTGGGAAAAATCAACATTTCTCACTCTGCTCTCAAGGATTCTATCACAAACCTTTCAAAGCTCGCCTTATAGCCACCATCCATCGGGCAGGGATCGTCGGGATAGGACTTGTGATACTCCTCTTCCATGTTGTCAAGATAGTCCATTATCTGCATCACCTGGTCTTTGGTGCTGTGATGCTTCTTCAGCGAAGAACGAAGCAGGCAGTAGGACTGGGTATGACTGGCATAACCCTCTTAGACATGCTTGACTGAATTCTCATTCATGTGGCCAGCCACCTTTAAGGTGCGTACCACATTGCTACTGCCGCCGAGGATGGTATCCGTCAAAGCGCGCAGTGCCTTTTTGGTTTTTGTAAATCGTGTCATCTCTTAATATATTTAAAAAATTTGAATATCTTTTGTTAAGCTATTATAAAATCATCGCCTTTTTGTACCTATATATGTAGGTACAGGATTCTTGGCGGTATCAACCTTTTTTCTTAAATTCGCAGCAGCTTTCAAGAACGAGGGCTGAAGCAATCTTAAGTTGCCGATTGGTGAACAGCGGGGTGAACACTAGCCCCAAGCATTCACCTTTTCGGCTCAGGGGTGAACCCTAGTAAAAAGAACTTTGTATATACAGCGCATGCTAGAAATATAAGAGTCTCTATTATA
>ERZ1023822.92-NODE-92-length-34628-cov-83.304978_pt1 | contig 34628 bp, 27 predicted proteins | sample MGYA00380379_ERZ1023822 | MGnify/ENA primary metagenome ERZ1023822 (study PRJEB33179, sample SAMN07448988) | human gut metagenome | biome: Human-gut; feature: Human associated habitat; material: Faeces | host: Homo sapiens | place: India: Bhopal | collected... | reverse complement strand
AAGGAATCAAGGGAGCCAAAGCCGTGGCTCATGCCATCTGGCATTTCCGCAAGAGTAATTTTTCAGAGGATTATAAGGAGTGTAAGGATGAGAAATCTAAAGAATATGATGATGAGGCAATGAAAGCCTTCAAGAATATTGCACGCAGCTATTATGAGGATTTCGATTCGCGAGATTATCCGAAAGGCAAGTTCGACGAAACCTGTATGGATGCCGTACCATTGTCTTTCTATATTTTTTCCAAAGCCACATCCTTCGAGGATGCCATCCGCCTAGCTATTTCTCATGGCGGCGATAGCGATACCATCGGAGCCATCGTCGGCTCCATCGCCGAAGCACGATTTGGTATTCCACAAGAAATGAAAGAGAAGGCTATCAGCTATCTGCCGGATGATATGAAAGAAGTTTTGATAAGAATAAAGTGTTGTCACTAAGATTCATATGTACAAAGAGATGTAACATACCAAATAATTCTCCAAAAATTTGGTATTATCAAAGAAAATTTGTATTTTTGTGGCAATTAAAACAAGTAAATATGACGAATCATGATTTTTGGATGTCCATCAGCGACATAATCAATGAAGGATTTACATCTGAAGGTCTAGCAAAATTAGATGATTATGCAGAACAATTCAGTACTGGAAAGATCTTATATAAACGATTTTCACCGTCAGAGCAGCTTGGCTGCGTTAAAGGGGGAACAATACATGTTATTGCATCCTTACTCGCGGGAGCAGAAGTTGGCGCAAATCAACTCACTGCGCCAGAACACAGTTTCAAAAGAGAACAGCAACTTGGAAAGATCCAAGAAAAACGCATAGAAAGCTGGGCGAAAAAGGCAGGATGCTGGGTAGATGACACTAGCGTCTACAACCAAACCTTGGGCGAAAAATTAGCGCAAGGTGGTGAAGCTATTGTATATGATAACGGTAATTCTGTACTAAAAGTAATCGGCCTTGACTATTTCATACAGCCAATTTTTGCTTTGGACAGAATTTCGTTACACAATGCTTACTTTGAACAAACCAAGATGTTTGTATTGGGATTCGGTAGAAACTCTATGGGCGACTTTATGATTATTGTTACCCAGACTTTCTTTCAAGGTAACCAAATGCCCGAAGAAGATATTGAAGAATATACGGAACGTATTGGATTTAAACTGGTGAATCCAAGAAATTGGACATACTCCACACCAGGTATATACCTAAGTGATATGCACAACGAGAATGTTTTTCGTGGCATTGATGGAGTGGTTTATGTCATAGATTGCGACATCCGAATAAACACACCAGAACTAAAGGCTGGTGGCACACGAACTTTAACAACAGAAGTTGAATTTATAAAAGAATAAAGACATGGCAACAAGAGCTATATTGGCAATGATTGAAGAATTCGAGAAAAGAGGATTGATATAAAAAATAGCAAAAGCAGCACGATTTATCATGCAGCTTTTGCTATTCCCATTTTATTTAGTTTACTCGCTTGCAGGTAATTCTCTACTTATACTGAGGTCCATCCTTTATTTCTCCTCAAAGTAACTGCCCGCTTCCATCTTGCAATCCATCGCACGGCACTTGTTGTAGCGCTCTCGGGCTCTGTTTTCTCTGGCAAACATCGCCTTGGTGCTAGCCTCATCTTCTGAAAACTGGAGGTGATTGTCAATGCCCATATTCTGAGCAATACTCTCTACATCAAGATCATCGGTGCCGATGAAGGTAAAGGTCCAGTTCTGCTTCTTCAACTTCTCTATGAGATTCTTGATCATCTTCAAATCATACTCCTCGCTGCAGTTCTCCTCACCATCCGTAATGATGGTTACCAACACGCTGTCATCCTCGGTGGTCAGGGCGTTGATCTTGGCGATACCCATACCGATGGCATCATAAAGCGGAGTGCCGCCACATGGGTTGTAATCCCTAGTTTTCAAAGGGCTGGCATGGCGGGCAGACACATTATCATAGAACAGCTTCTTGTGGGTGCTGTCGAAGGTGATGAGCGTAACCCGCTGCTCCATGTCCTTATGCGTCTTCTGCATTTTCTGAATCGTGGTCAGGGTCTCGTTGATGCCCACCAGTGCCTGGCGCTCGATAATACTCATGCTGCCACTCTCATCCACTACCAAAAGATTGAATACCCGTTTCATAACTTGTTTCTCCTATTAATTTTAATTGTTCAACATAATCTTATCTGTAAGAAGAGGAATCTTCCCAGCTTCTATTTATCTCTTTAAAGAAAGATTAGAGGGAAAAATTAAGAAAAGGTACATAAAAAATTTGCTTGTATCGTTATTTTTTGTAATTTTGCAGAAAATAAGAAACAAGAGTATGGGCAATATGAAATATCCGATAGGCATACAGAGCTTTGAGAAAATCATCACAGAAGGATATCTTTATATAGATAAGACTCAGATGATTTATGATATGGTAGAAAATGGCAAGATTTACTTTCTGAGTCGTCCCAGACGATTTGGAAAGTCACTTCTCGTATCTACACTGGAATGCTATTTTCAAGGCAGAAAAGATTTGTTCAAGGGCCTAGCCATTGATCATCTGGAAACCGACTGGAAGCAATATGCGGTATTCCACCTTGATTTCAACGGCAAGGATTTCACACAAGCAGGTCAGCTGGAGAAGACGCTGATTGATTTCGTTGAATCGCAGGAAGCCATCTACGGCAAGGCCCCCTTTGCTTCCACCCTCGGCGACAGATTCATTGGCGTACTGAAAAATGCCCACGAAAAAACAGGACTTCGCGCCGTTGTCCTTATTGATGAATACGACAAGCCTCTGCTAGACGTATTGGATTCTACACTGAAAACAACCGATGCAGATGGCAACGAGCGGCTGTTGGAAGATAGGCATCGGGAAATTCTGAAAGGTTTCTACAGTGTATTCAAGGCTGCCGATAAAGACCTGCAATTCGTTCTGCTTACGGGAGTTACCAAATTTTCGCAAGTAAGCGTATTCAGCGGTTTCAACCAACCCGAAGATATCAGCCTTTCTGCCCACTTCGATACGCTTCTCGGCATCACTGAAGACGAGTTGCAATCAACCTTTGCGCAGCAAATCACAGAAATGGCCGAGGAATATGATGTTTCAAAGGAAGAAATACAGATAAAACTGAAACGCCAGTTTGATGGTTACCATTTCAGCCGCAGGATGCGAGGCGTATATAATCCTTTCAGTATCTTGCGCGCCTTCAAGGAAATGCTCATCGATGACTATTGGTTCAAAACGGGTTCGCCCACCTATCTGGTTCGCCTGCTAGCTCATAGCGATGAAAACATCAACGAACTGGTGGGGAAATATTATCCCACCAAGGATTTCGACGATTACAAGGCCACCGTAGAGCGTCCTTTGCCAATGATATATCAAAGCGGATATCTGACTATCAAGGGATGGTCAAGGAATACCAATTCCTATCTGTTGGATTTTCCGAACGATGAAGTAAGAAGGGGATTCATCAGTTTGCTGGCTGCAGATTATCTGAAACCAAAGGTTTCACCAGATTCCTGGGTTCTACAGGTAATCGAAGCATTGGGAAAGGGAGAATGCAAAAAGCTGCATCAGCTGATGGTTTCTTTCTTTGCCAGCATCCCTTATTCCCAACGAAGAAAAGATGATGAACGTGAGAAGGAGCGTTATTTCCAATATACATTCTATCTGGTATTGAGGATGATCAGCTCCTATACCATCTTCATTGAAAAAGAACAGAGCGAAGGAAGAGTAGATTGCATCATAGAAACTCCTCTATACATTTATATATTTGAGTTTAAGAGGGATGGAAGCGCAAGAGAAGCACTCCAGCAAATCGAAGATATGGGATATGCTCGGGAATATTTATCAGATAAGAGAAAGATATTCAAGATAGGATGCAGTTTCTCATCAAAAACAGGAACAATAGATGATTGGGGAGAGAACTGAATCTCTCTCCGATTGCATTTTATAAATCACATATTTATTATATAAGGAGATAAGGAGATGAAAGAAATATTGATAGTAAGCATCGGCAGCTTCTTCGGGGGCGGCATGAGATATTGGATTTCAAAGATGGTGCAATCCTGCACGGTGATTGCCTTTCCGTTCGGAACCATGGCGGTGAATGTGGCAGGATGCCTCATCATCGGGTTTCTCTCGGGATTGAACTGGAGGGAAGGGGGATGGATGTCGCCATCTGCCAAACTGCTGCTCACCACGGGGTTCTGCGGAGGATTCACCACCTTCTCTACCTTCATGAACGAGGGGGCGGGATTGATGAAGGAGGAAAATTACCTCTATATGATGCTCTACCTATTCGGAAGCCTGGCACTGGGACTCGTCGCCGTACTCGCCGGACATTATCTGGCGAAGATTATCGCATAAAACACTTCAGAAAACAGAAAGAAGAAGAACCCGGATTGTCGAGAAAGAAGACCGGAGAACGGAAAGAAGAAGCCCCCGATTTATCGCATAAAATACAGAAGATAGGATTCCATCAGATGAAGAAATGATGAAAATTCTATCTTTTTTATTATTTTATATTTTCAAAATGCCTTAATTACGAAATTTATTCGTAAATTTGCAGAAAATAATCTGCACTCGACAATTTGAAAGCAAGCTTTCATTGTACTCGTTTGCTTAATTTTTGCACCAATGAATACATTAGATACAAACAATATAAAATGGAGCGAGAATGTGATCATCGCTGATGCCGATTATATCGACAAAGTGGCTTTCGACCTGACTGTCAACTTCGAGCGAATGATCAACCGACGCATCCAGCCAGCAGATATGGCACAATGGGCAGTGTGCATTGCCCTCGACGGAGGTCTCAGAGAGGGTGAGCACGAAACGCAAGTGGTGCTTATCCACGATAAGAAATCTCTGGCGATGAAGAATTTCCGCCCTTCCAACTATGAGAAGGATCTCAACGCCCAGGCTTTCAAGGATGATAAGCTGGGAGAATTCATATTTGCCTCTTATCCTACCGAGGAGAAGATGGTGGGAAAGGATGAATTCCTCGTAGAAGTGGCACGCACCGTATGCAACACCAAGGAGGTGAAAAGGGTGATGGTGATTCCGAATTCGGAAGATGGAGATGCCTACGACCAGCTGAGAGATATGCTTCGCAAGGTGGAGGATGATGACAAGCGCATCACGCTCTTCGCCATGCAACCCATGCCGGGAGGAAACTTCCGACAGGAGATTCTGGGTTACTCGCTGATGAACGCCCTCGGAATCTCGGCAAAGGAGATAAAATAAACATTAAAATAATAAACATAATAATAAAAAACAAGATTATAAATGAGTAGAGTACTTATGATTGGCGCTGGTGGCGTGGCTACCGTGGCTGCCTTCAAGATCGTCCAGAACCAGGACGTTTTCACCGAGTTTATGATTGCTAGCCGTCGCAAGGAAAAATGCGATAAGTTGGTAAAGGATATCCACGCCAAGGGCTACAAGATGGATATTCAGACGGCTGAGGTGGATGCCGACGACGTTGAGCAGTTGAAGGCTCTCTTCAATAGCTACAAGCCTGAGCTTGTCATCAACCTAGCTTTGCCTTACCAGGATCTCACAATCATGGATGCCTGTCTGGCTTGCGGTTGCAACTATATGGATACCGCTAACTATGAGCCAAAGGACGAGGCTCACTTCGAGTACTCTTGGCAGTGGGCTTACAAGGATAAGTTCGAGCAGGCAGGTCTCTGCGCTATCCTCGGCTGCGGTTTCGACCCAGGTGTTTCCGGCATCTTCACCGCTTATGCAGCCAAGCATCACTTCGATGAGATTGAGGTGCTCGATATCGTGGATTGCAACGCCGGAAACCATCACAAGGCTTTCGCAACCAACTTCAATCCAGAAATCAATATCCGTGAGATTACCCAGAAGGGACTCTGGTATAAGGATGGCGAATGGATTGAAACCGACCCTCTCTCTATCCACAAGCCTCTCACCTACCCTAACATCGGCCCTCGCGAGAGCTATCTGATGCACCACGAGGAGTTGGAGAGCCTGGTGAAGAACTACCCTACCATCAAGGAGGCACGCTTCTGGATGACCTTCGGTCAGCAGTATCTCACTTACCTTGATTGCATTCAGAACCTTGGTATGAGCCGCATCGACGAAATCGAGTACGAGGCTCCATTGGCAGATGGCTCAGGCAAGACAGCCAAGGTGAAGATTGTTCCATTGCAGTTCCTCAAGGCAGTATTGCCTAATCCACAGGATCTCGGCGAGAACTATGATGGCGAGACATCCATCGGTTGCCGCATCCGTGGTAAGAAGGATGGCAAGGAACGTACCTACTACGTATATAACAACTGCAAGCACCAGGAGGCTTACAACGAAACCGGCATGCAGGGCGTAAGCTACACCACTGGTGTGCCAGCCATGATTGGTGCGATGATGTTCCTGAAGGGCATCTGGAAGAAACCAGGCGTATGGAACGTAGAGGAGTTCGACCCAGATCCATTCATGGAGCAGTTGAACAAGCAGGGATTGCCATGGCACGAGGTGTTTGATGGCGATTTGGAGATTGATTAAACTTTAAACAGTAAAAGAATATGGCAAAAGAGATAGAAGAGGGCAAACTGACCCCCAACGAGGGAAAACTGAAAGCCCTCCAGGCAGCCATGGCGAAGATTGAGAAAGACTTCGGCAAGGGCTCCATCATGAAGCTCGGCGATGAGCACGTCGAGAATATCGAGGTGATTCCTACGGGCAGTATCGCTCTCGACAATGCATTGGGCGTAGGCGGTTATCCAAGGGGACGTATCATCGAGATCTATGGCCCTGAATCTTCAGGTAAGACAACATTGGCCATCCATGCCATCGCAGAGGCTCAGAAGGCTGGCGGTATTGCTGCCTTCATCGACGCCGAGCATGCTTTCGACCGCTTCTATGCTGCCAAACTGGGCGTGGATGTGGATAACCTGTGGATTTCACAGCCAGACAATGGTGAGCAGGCATTGCAGATTGCCGATCAGCTGATCAGCTCTGCTGCCGTAGATATCGTGGTAGTTGACTCTGTAGCTGCCCTGACTCCTAAGAAGGAAATCGAGGGCGATATGGGCGATAACGTGGTAGGTCTTCAGGCACGATTGATGAGCCAGGCACTCCGCAAGCTCACTTCTACCATCAGCAAGACCAATACTACCTGCATCTTCATCAACCAGTTGCGCGAGAAGATCGGTGTGATGTTCGGCAACCCTGAGACAACTACCGGTGGTAACGCCTTGAAGTTCTATGCATCAGTTCGCCTGGACATCCGCAAGGCAACAGCCATCAAGGACGGCGAGGATGTGGTAGGTAATCTGGTTCGCGTCAAGGTAGTGAAGAACAAGGTGGCTCCTCCTTTCCGCAAGGCGGAATTCGACATTATGTTCGGCGAAGGTATCAGCCGTGCCGGCGAGGTATTCGGTTTGGCAGTAGCCAACGGAATCATCGACAAGAGCGGCAGCTGGTACAGCTACGGCGGTTCAAAGCTCGGACAGGGTGCAGATGCCTGCAAGGCATTGCTCAAGGATAATCCTGAGCTTCTCGACGAGCTGGAGGCAAAGGTTCGTGAAGCACTCGCTGCCAAGGATCAGAAGTAAAACTCAGATAAGGTAAGTTACACCTTATTATATATAGGGACATTATCTGGAAGAAAGAGTTCCCTAAAAACGAAATAGGAATCAAGATATGAGGAATGCGACATTTTATCGCTTCTTTTATCTTGATTCCTTTTATTTTGTCAGTACCTGACTGACAGCTTGTCAGCCAAATTCAGGAAAACACAGAAAACAAACAGCCAAATCCAGAAAAAAATCCATTGGCACACGCTTTGTTAGTTAGAAAGCGTGAACGCTGAGTTCAGGAGGTTCCCGATAGATGCATATCTTCGGCAGACTTCCCCGAAGGCAGCGATTCATGAGATAAATAACATATTAATAACGAAAAAATAAAAAAAAGATATAATCATGGGAAAAGTAATTGGAATTGACTTGGGTACCACAAACAGTTGTGTTGCCGTTTTCGAAGGTAGCGAACCAGTTGTAATCGCTAACAGTGAAGGTAAGCGTACTACTCCATCAGTAGTAGGTTTCGTTAAGGATGGTGACCGCAAGGTAGGTGATCCTGCTAAGCGTCAGGCCATCACAAACCCTAAGAACACTGTATATTCTATCAAGCGTTTCATGGGTGAGACATACGCTCAGAGCCAGAAGGAAGCTGAGGCAATGCCTTACACAGTAGTAAACGAGGGTGGTTATCCACGTGTTGAAATCGAGGGTCGCAAATATACTCCACAGGAGATTTCTGCAATGGTTCTCCAGAAGATGAAGAAGACTGCAGAGGATTATCTCGGACAGGAGGTTACAGATGCTGTAATCACAGTTCCTGCTTACTTCTCTGACTCACAGCGTCAGGCTACTAAGGAGGCTGGTCAGATTGCAGGTTTGAACGTTCAGCGTATCGTAAATGAGCCTACAGCCGCAGCTTTGGCTTACGGTGTTGACAAGGCTAACAAGGATATGAAGATTGCCGTATTCGACTTGGGTGGTGGTACATTCGATATCTCTATTCTGGAGTTCGGTGGCGGCGTATTCGAGGTACTTTCTACCAATGGTGATACTCACCTGGGTGGTGATGACTTCGACCAGGTAATCATCAACTGGTTGGCTGATGGCTTCAAGGCTGAGGAAGGCGTAGATCTCCGCAAGGACCCTATGGCTATGCAGCGTTTGAAGGAGGCAGCTGAGAAGGCTAAGATTGAGTTGTCTAGCTCTACATCTACAGAAATCAACTTGCCTTACATCACAGCCGTTGACGGTATGCCAAAGCACTTGGTTAAGACTTTGACCCGTGCACAGTTTGAGCAGTTGGCTCACAACCTGATTCAGGCTTGTCTTGTACCTTGCCAGAATGCCGTTCGTGATGCTAAGCTCTCTACATCAGATATCGACGAGGTTATCCTGGTTGGTGGTTCAAGCCGTATCCCAGCCGTTCAGACACTCGTTAAGAACTACTTCGGCAAGGAGCCTTCTAAGGGTGTTAACCCTGATGAGGTAGTAGCAGTAGGTGCAGCTATCCAGGGTGCCATCCTGAACAAGGAAGAGGGTGTTGGCGACATCGTATTGCTCGATGTTACTCCATTGACTCTCGGTATCGAGACTATGGGTGGTGTGATGACTAAGCTCATCGATGCTAATACAACTATCCCTTGCAAGAAGAGCGAGGTATTCTCTACTGCAGCTGATAACCAGACAGAGGTTACCATCCACGTATTGCAGGGTGAGCGTCCAATGGCAGCTCAGAACAAGAGCATCGGTCAGTTCAACTTGACAGGTATTGCTCCTGCTCGTCGTGGTGTTCCTCAGATTGAGGTTACCTTCGATATCGATGCCAACGGTATCTTGAACGTATCAGCTAAGGATAAGGCTACCGGTAAGGAGCAGAGCATCCGCATCGAGGCTTCATCTGGCTTGAGCGAGGACGAGATCAACCGCATGAAGGCTGAGGCAGAGCAGAACGCTGCTGCTGATAAGGCTGAGCGCGAGAAGATTGACAAGATGAACCAGGCAGACAGCATGATCTTCACCACCGAGAACTTCCTGAAGGATAACGGTGATAAGATTCCTGCAGACAAGAAGCCAGGCATCGAGCAGGCATTGCAGCAGTTGAAGGATGCTCACAAGGCAGGTGATGTTGCAGCCATCGATTCAGCTATCAACAACTTGAACACCGTAATGCAGGCAGCTTCTCAGCAGATGTACCAGGGCGGCCAGCAAGCAGGTCCTCAGGGTGCACAGGGCGGCCAGCAGGCACAGCAGGGTGCTAACGATGGCGCTCAGGATGTACAGGACGCAGATTTCGAGGAGGTTAAGTAATCTCTCTCATCATAGAGAAGTTATTAGATTAGCATAAAGATCAAAGGCGTGTAAGGCTCTGGAAATGAGTTTTACACGCCTTTTTTCGTGTCTTTATGTTTTTTTATATATCTGCTTATGGCTTTATCGCAGAAAAATATGTATATTTGCAGGTTATGAAGGGGCGGAAGTTCCAGCAAGAGAAGAAAAAGACAAGTTCTAGTAAAAGAAGGAAAGGAAACGGGATATGGCAAAGAAAAGACCGCAGGTAGCACTGGTTTATGATTTTGACGGGACATTATCTCCCGGCAACATGCAGGAGTTCGGATTCATCCAGGCAACCGGAAAGACGAAAGAGGAATTCTGGGATAAAAACCGGAAGCTTGCCGTGGGCAAGGATGCCAACGGCATTCTTACCTATATGTATATGATGCTGGATGAAGCAAAGAAGAACCATATCTCGCTCACCCGCGAATCCTTCCAGAGCTTCGGCAGGAATGTGGAGCTCTTCCGTGGCGTAAGGCAATGGTTCTCGTTCATCAACGAATATGGTGCAAGCATCGGCCTCGACATCAAGCACTACATCAACTCCTCGGGATTGAAGGAGATGATAGAGGGCACACCCATCGCTCAGGAATTCGAGAACATCTATGCCTGCTCGTTTCTCTATAATGAGGATGGCATCGCCTACTGGCCAGCCGTAGCCGTGGATTATACCACGAAGACGCAGTTTCTCTTCAAGATCAACAAGGGCATCCGTCAGGTGAGCGACAACAGTAGGGTGAACCAGTATATTCCTGATAACAAGCGCCCTATCCCTTTTCCGCGAATGATTTATTTCGGGGATGGAGAAACCGATGTGCCCTGCATGAAGATGGTAAAGGAGCACGGCGGCCATGCCATCGCCGTATATAACACGCCCGAGAAGGAGGCGATGGCGTGCCAGCTGGTAAGGGAAGGCCGTGCCAACTTTATGTGTACGGCTAATTACAGCAGGGGCGGCGTGATGAACATCATCGTGAAGCGAATTCTGGATAAGATCAAGGCGGATTTCGAATTCGACAGATTGATAGAGGTGAACCAGAAGAAGGCGTGGAAGTAGAGACGGAAATATAGGTGAAACACTGAAACGCTGAAACGCAGGAAAGAAAAAGAAAGAAATATAATATTAATAAATAATTAATGGGAAGAAACAAATACTCAGCAGGAGAAATCAAGGAAATCGGTAAGTTGCTGCGCCTGAAGAATGCCGGCAACCGTTTGCAACAGAAATTGATACGCCACGACCTTCGCGTGGATTATGAATTCAACATCTCTGACTTCAATGAGCCGGGCAAGGCTTTCGGCGAGGAGGAACTGCAGGATGCCATCAAGCGTGGCGCCATCCAGATTCTCGACGATGCCACCATCGAAGCCATGAAGGCGAAACGTGCAAGAGACAAGGCACGTGATGAGGCAGAGAAGCAGAAGGATGCCATCGCCAGCGGTGAGCAAACCGACTGGCAGGAGGCTATGAAGGAGTGGAACGAATGGGAAAGTTCTAAAGAAAAATAAATGTTAGAATCGAATTCCGAAGGAGATTCCGAGGATTTATTGAATTATAAATAAGATAGAAACAAAAAAGAAATATGGCTAAAGTATTGATAAAGACTTCAGAGGGCGACATCAAGGTGCGCCTCTACGACGAGACTCCTCAGCATCGTGACAACTTCTTGAAGTTAGCAAAGGAGGGATATTTCGATGGCACTCTCTTCCACCGTGTCATCAAGGATTTCATGATCCAGGGCGGCGACCCTGACAGCAAGGGCGCTCCAAAGGGCAAGATGCTGGGCACGGGCGGACCTGATTACACCATCCCTGCCGAGTTTGTTTATCCACAGCTCTTCCACAAGCGCGGTGCCTTGAGCGCTGCCCGTCTGGGCGACGAGGTGAACCCTGAGCGTGAGAGCAGCGGCAGCCAATTCTATATCGTCTGGGGAAAGACCTACAAGCAGAACGAGCTGAAGCAGATGGAGAAGCAGATGGGCATGCAGATGGAACAGAACATCTTCAACCAGCTTGCCAAGGAGCACCATGATGAAATCATGAACTTCCGCCGCAACCGCGACCGTGAGGGCTTGATGAAACTCCAGGATGAGCTGGTGGATGAAACCAAGAAGCGCTGCAAGGAGCAGGGTTACCCTAAGTTTACCGAGGAGCAGCAGAAGGCTTACACCGAGGTGGGCGGCACCCCATTCCTCGACAACCAATACACCGTTTTCGGCGAGGTAGAGGAAGGTCTTGACGTAGTAGAGAAGATTCAGAACTGCGAAACCATGCGTGGTGACCGCCCTAAGGAGGATATCAGCATGGAGATTTCCATTATAGAGGAGTAAAGGCTTTAAGTAGCTTCAACAAGATGACCGTATGGTATAATGGCAGATCCGCATCAAGGATTACCTGGATGCATTGAAGAATTCTCTCCAGGTTGAGGTAAAATAAAACTTCGAATACTACTTTTTTATCTCACTAGGAAATATTAGTTTCTTCACTGTGTAAATGTTTGTAATCCACTAAGAAAATTATGTTCCGCAGTGCTGAACTTAAGTTCAACACTGCGGAATACAAGTTCAGCACTTCTGAACATAGGTTCAAAAGTGCTGAATATAGTTTTAAATTAAGAGTACAAGAAATACTCGTTCTTCTAAAACCTTAAATCTTTTATTGCAATCAATCTTACTTCGTCATCTCGAAGCCAATGCGCACGCCATCGTAGTTATCCACAATGCTGCTCACGGCACTCATCGTAGTGCTACCGGTAAGATTCAGCTTGCTCAGGGTCTTGACCAGGGTGAGCAGCTTCTTCTGCTCGAAGAGCAGGCTGATGCCATTGGCAGTGCGGGTGGCAAAACCCGAAGCACTCAACAGCAAACCCTTCAGCTGGATGGCATGCGTCTTCTCATCGAAGGTATAGGTGCCGTTCCACGACTTGCCGTCGATCTTGGCAGCAAAGGTGCCATCGGTCTTGAAGGTAAAGTAGGTATTGCTCTTGCTGAAGCCGAACTTACTGTAGTACTTGCTCAGATCCTCCTCTATCTTGCTGGCAGCAATCTCGCCGCCAGCCTTTGCCAGCAGGTTCTCTGAGGTGAAGGCGCAACCCGGCTTGCTGTACTTCCAGGTATGGGCGCAGAGATCTGCCTGCGAGAAGGTGGCTGAACCTATCACATTGTTCAGAATGCCATTGATGATGCTGCTGCCGGTAGAGCTGCTGCCGGTAGTAGTGCCGCCACCCAGCAAACCGCCTAATACGCCTGCTACGACGCTTCCTGCAGAATAACCGCTATTGGTGGTAGTAGAAGTAGATGTGGTAGGAGCAGATGCCGCAGCTGAAGATGTTGCAGTAGATGAAGAAGTGGTCTTCTTGGCTGTTGTTTTCTTGGTAGTTGTTTTCTTCTTCGATGTCTTTTTAGTTGTTTTCTTCACAGGCATCAATTCAGAAAGTGAAGCCTCCTGAACAGCTTCATTCATTGCGCATACATTGCTGCCGGAAGTGCTGGCAAGCACCAGGGCAGCCATTAAAAATACCTTTCTCATTTTTTACTTTCTATTTATTATAATTGTAACTTTCGTTTTAAAAATGCATCCTGCTTATACAGCGATGCAGCGTTTTCTTTTTCGCTGCAAAGTTCGCACTTTTTCCGCAAATAACAAAGAAAAAACTCATTTTTCATCATTATTTGTTATTTCCTTAGACGAAAGAGATGGCGAAAGGTTCAAATATCGTTCAGAAAAAGGTATAAATGTTTCATCTTTTTTGACATATATCAAAAAAGAACGATTATTAGCATAAATTTATCAAAAAGTGTACCCGAATATGATAAGAAAGCCCTATCTTTGCACCGTTAACAAAATCACAATAGGTTATGAATGATTTAATTAAGGTCAACACAATGAGTGAGAATATGGCATTGAACAAGTGCCAGGAGATTCTCAACGATCGCCGTGAGGCTCTTGCTTCTAAGGCGAAGAAGAATGACTAAGGGTAACTTTCGCAAGAGAGTGCTCTTGAGAAAAATTACGTAAGAGAGAAAGGAAATTACGTAAAAAGATTATTTTCAGAATGACTCTTTGATACCACAAAGAGAAAAAAAAGGCAAAAAGTCCCGTTGGCGAGTAAAATCGTTCAACGGGACTTTTTGATTTCTATGCTGATCGGAATGATATCCCAGCGGAGATATTATTCCTTGCTCTTCTCAGCCTTCATGATCACCTCGACGTGGTTGCCGCTCTTCATGAGTACATTCTTGAGGAAGTCGGAAACCTGCTCGCCACGGAGGTTCTTCACGAACTCCTTGTAGCCGGTATGGTTATCGAAACCGAGACCTGTATAGTTGGCAAGAACGCCGAGCCAATAAGCATTGTTCTTCTCATCTACACCTGCCTGCTTCAGGAGAATCTCCTTCACCTTCTGCAAGTCGGCAGCATCTACCTGCTTCTCTACCTCATCTACACCCTTGAAGAAATAGGTAATGGCGGTATCAGCCTTCTCCGGATTCAAGCCGGCATTGGCGGTAATGCTGATGGCTGCCTTGTCGTCGAAATCGCGGAGCATGCCGAAGGTGGCTCCTGCATGGTAAGCTGCACTCAACTGCTCACGGATGGTGCGCAGATACTGCATCTCCAGCAGTCGGGAGGTTACATCTGCCAGTACCATATTCTGCATAGAGAATGGCAACTTGGTGCTCCATATCTCTGATGCCTGGGTTTGAGGATTGGCCATCGCCTTGGTAAAGTTGTTCTTCACCTCGCCCTTGGCGTATGGAATCTCCTTGTTCTTCAGCTTGAAGCCATTGTTTGGCAAGCTGGCAATATACTGCTCGATGAGCGGGAGGAGAGTCTTCTCATCGTAGTTGCCCACGAAATAGAAGGTGAAGTCCTTGGCATTGCCGTAATACTCCTTGGCAAGCGCCATCAGGCGATCGTAGTTGATGGCCTTGATCTCATCAGAAGTAGGAATGCGGCCAATCTTGCTGCCCAGGTAAAGGGTGCTCTGCAATGAATCCTGATATACCATGTTAGGATTGTTGCTCTGGTTGGCCAATATGGTAGCATAGGTATTCTGAAGATTCTTGAACGACTTCTCATCCTTGCTCAATGCTGTCATCTTGAGATAGATGAGCTGCATCAGGGTCTCCACGTCCTTAGGAGTAGAATTACCGGAAAGGCCATGGCTGTAAGGATTGATGGAGAAACCTACACCTGCCTGCTTGCCTGCGAGCGCCTTTTCAAGCTCGGTGCTTGAGAAATCGCCCAAACCGCTGGTACCCCAAGCCTCGGTCATCAGCATGATGCTAGGGTAATCGCTCTTCTCGAGAGCAGAATAACCCACCTTGGCATTGGCAGAGAAGAGAATCTCATTATCCTTGAAATCGGTCTTCTTCAATACCACCTTGGCACCGTTGGAAAGGGTAAGCTGCTTGTAACCCAGCTGCTTGTTCTCTACGGTCTTCTTGATCTTGCCTGGCTTAGGCAACTGAGCCATCAATGGCTCCTGCTTCACGTTGTCCACGTATGCCTCCAGCTTCTCAGAGCGCACCTGCTTCACGATATCGGCAAGCTCCTTCTCGGTAGGATAAACGGCACCCTCTGCCTCGCGCATCAGCACCATCGATACCAGGTTGGTATCGCTCTGGCAAACCAGCTGCTTGGCATAGGCATTGATGGCCTCCAATGGCAGCTGAGGTACTACCATCTTGTAGATCTGACTCTCGTCCTCTACCGATGGGATTGGCTCGTTGGAGATGAAATTATCCACATATTGAGAGGTAAACTGCTCATTCTTCATCTTATCCTTGTTGGCAAGCGTCTTATCTACCTGGCTCAGGAACTCCTCCTTGGCACGCTGATACTCAGTGGCGGTGAATCCGAAGTCGTGCATGCGCTTTGCCTCGCGCAATACGGCTGCATACGCCTCCTTTACCTTACCTGGCTTTGCCACACCGATAAGACTGAAGGCACCCTTGGTAGAAGAGAGCAGGAAGTCGCCGTCATCGGCACCTGCCTGCAGGAATGGGCAGTCAGCTTCCTGTGCAATCTCGGCATAGCGTGCACCCAGCATAGAGGTAACCACATTGTCCATGTATCCCTTCATGAGATAGCTCATGTCACCCTTCATCGCATTAGGGATGGCTGGATGCTTCATGAAGATATTGAAGATATCATACTGCTGCTCCTTGTCCTTGTCGATTACGTAGATGGCGGTATCATTATCGGCTACTTCCACCGGCTCAATCTTGGCGGCATTGGCAGGCACCTTGATGCCCGAGAAGAGCTCCTTGATCTTGTTCTCGATATGGTTGACATCTACATCACCCACGATGATGATTGCCTGATTGTCTGGGCGATACCACTTGCGGTAATAAGCACGCAGGGTTTCCGGCTTGCAGCCGTCGATGACGCTCATCAATCCGATAGGGAAACGGTAGCCATACTTGTTGTTCTGATAGAGTTTTGGCAAAGAACGCTCTATCATGCGCTGCTGACCCACGATGCGCATACGGTACTCATTATGTACCACGTCGCGCTCGTCATTGATGGCTTCCTCGGTAAGAGAGATACCGTTGCTCCAATCCTTGAGGATGAGCATGCATGAATCTACGGCTGTAGGGCGGGTAGTAGGTACATCGGTGAAGTAATATACGGTTTTCTCTACGCTAGTATAGGCATTGAGATTTCTGCCATACTCCACGCCGATGCTCTGCAGGTAATCCTGGAGGGAATTACCCTTGAAGTGATCGGTACCGTTGAAGGCGAGGTGCTCAAGGAGGTGAGCCAAACCGCGCTGATCATCGTTCTCATTGATAGAACCCACTTTCTGGGCAATGTAGAAGCTGGCTACATGCTCAGGATAACTGTTGTGACGAATGTAGTAAGTCAATCCATTGTCGAGATGACCAATCTTCACATTCTTGTCCACAGGAATGGCTGGCATCTGTGCCATCGCACTTCCCACAGATAAACACAGCAGAAACGCTACAAAAATCTTTCTTAGTTTCATCTGCTATTGATTTATAAAATTTCTTGTTTCAAATATTCCGCTTGCAAAATTACACAAAATAAAAAAGATTTGCAAGCATTTGGGAGATTATCTTCCCCTATACCTGCAAATCTTAACGTAAAACTAACATTGGAAGCTCTTCATCCACGAACCACGGTAAAGTCGGATGAGGAAAAGCGTGCCCCTGAGGGTAAGCTCCGTAGCCATCGCAATCCAGACACCCTCCAAGCCATAGCTCTTGGAAAGGGCATAAGCCAGGGTGAGGCGCACCAGCCACATGGTACCCAGATTGATGGCGGCTGGCTTCCGGGTATCACCCGCTCCCACGCAGACACAATAGGTTACGATGCTCGCTGCAAAGAAAGGCTCGGCAAAGGCCTCGATGCGAAGGCAGGTGGTACCCAGCTCGCGGATGCTCTCTACCGGCGAGAGCACACCTATCATCTCGGGGGCAAAGACATACATCACCACTCCCATCAATGCCATCACGCACATGCCCAATCCCACCGTCATATAGGCGAAATTGCGGCAGAGATCGGTACGCCCGGCACCATGCGTCTGACCCACCAGGGTGGTGGCGGCATCACCGATACCATAACCCGGCATATAGCAGAGGCTCTCGGCGGTGATGGCAAACGAGTGGGCAGCAATGGCGATATTGCCCAATGGTGCCACAATCATGGTGCTCACGATCTGCGCACCGCTCATCAGGACATTCTGTATGGCTATCGGGATGCTGATCTTGCAGGCATGGTGCAGGTATTCCTTCACCCATCGGAAAGGTTCCTTGTCCTGACGCAGATTGAGTATCCGGTTACGGCATGCCGTGAGGTAGAGATTGGGCAGCGAGATGCAGATATAGGCAAGCGCCGTGCCGCAGGCAGCTCCCACTACGCCCATCTTCATGACGTAGATGAAGAGGTAATTGAACACCACATCGCAGATGCATATCAGCACCGCCATCACACTCGGGGTATGCATGTTGCCTGCCGACTTGAGCATCATCTCGGAGACATGATACAGGAATACGAAGGGCAACGCCAAACCGTATATCAAAAAATAACGCGAGGAATTGCCCGCAATATCAGCACCGCCACCCAGCCAATAAGGCAGATGGGAATGCACTCCTACACATGCCAGGGTAACACAAAGGCTGAACACCAAACCGCATATCAGGGCATGGCGGAATACCTGACGAGCCTTCACGAAATCGTTGGCTCCGATGAAATGAGCCACCTGCACCGAGAAACCGGTAGCTGCCGCACTGAGCAAACTACCAATGAGCCAGTTGGTTGACTCGATAAGTCCGATGCTTGCCGAAGCCTCAGCACCCAGATGTCCCACCATGGATGCATCGATGAAGAACATCATCACGGTGGAAATCTGCGCCAGCATGGAGGGAATACTCAACCCCACGATGAGATTGAGTTTCTCGCTGCGAGCCATCGCCCTACCCTCGCGTATCGACTCCATCAAATAATCTGTCTTATTCTTGAATAACATATTTTTCCTCTTATTAATTGCGTTAACGAAAAAAATGGCGACTCCGAGAAGGAATCGCCACCTTTTATTTAATCTTATAAATTTCGTACCTTTGTTTTTCCCAAAACTTAACTTCCGCAGAGCGGAACAGTACTGTTTTTTGTCGTCACTGAATAAACAATCTTATTCTTACCTTAACTAACACCTGTCGTCCTTGAATAAACAATCTTTTCTAACTACCTTAACTAAAACCAATAAACCAATGAACAACAATCTTAACTTTACCTAACAACTAAACCTAATAAAATCTATTACCTAACTAAAAACCTAAAACTTATTTTTTCTGATGCAAAGGTACAACTATTTTCTGGAACTGCAATACTTTTACCCGAAAAAATGCAGAAAACTAACATTTTTTTAATATCGACAACATTTTGTGCGCGAACACGAACACTTGTTAACACATCAAAAAGGTATGTTAACACAAAGCGTTCCTAAGAATGCCATCAGACGGCAATCCTAGGAACGCTTCTATTCTATCACCTATATATAATAAGGTGTAAATCCCCCAAAAATCCTACTCTGTAATCCATTCTCCCTTGAGTGCCTGGGCAGCAGCTCTAGAACCCGGTATTACCTGACCCGGACGATAGTAGCTGTCGAGCACTATCTCGAAGCGAAGCATGGAATAGGCAGGGATGACGCTACTCGAACTCTGGGTAGAACCATAAGCCAGCTGATATGGGATATACACCAGCCAATGATCGCCGATGTGCATATTGAGCACGGCTGTGGTAAAACCATCTATCCAGCCACTCGCCAAATTGGTTGTAACCTGAGCAGTGGCCTTGTCGTAGGTACCCTCGAAGGTCTTATCGAATACATAACCTGCAGGATAAGTATCAGTGCCCAGCAATCTGCCAAGATAGCTCACCTTCACAGAATCGGTGTACATAGGGCATCCGCTGCCCTTGCCTTCCTTCAACACGCGAACCACGATGTGATCAGCATCCTTGTAGGAAAGCGGAACATCCATACCATTCACATCCTTGTTAGGTGTCTGGTTCTGGAGCGACCATTTGCGAATCACCTTCCATTCGGTGCTGCCGTTGGCTATCTGCTGACGGGCATAAGCCAAAGTATCGTCAAAAGCCTGCTCGTTGCGCTCCTGCCAGTTGGCATACTCATCTACGGTGTTATCATCCTCGCTGCATGATGACAGGGCGAACACTGCCATCATGAGCAAGAAGAGATATTTAGAAATTCTTAATTTCATTACCAAGTTTCTTTAATACACTGGTGATACTTACGCGATCCTCGATGATGCCACGAAGGTCAGAGATAGCTACGCGCTCCTGCTCCATGGTATCACGATAACGCAAAGTTACCTTGTGATCCTTAGGTGTCTCGTGGTCAACGGTGATACAGAATGGAGTACCGATGGCATCCTGGCGGCGGTAACGCTTACCGATGGAATCCTTAGGATCGCCATAGTGGGTATTGAAGTGGAACTTCAACTCATCCACAATCTCGTGAGCCAACTCTGGCAGGCCATCCTTCTTATCCAATGGGAATACGGCGCACTTCACTGGAGCCAATGCCTCTGGCAGGCGCAATACCACACGTGTCTCACCATTCTCAAGCTTCTCCTCGCAGTAAGAGTGGCACATCACGCTGAGGAACATACGGTCAACACCGATAGAGGTCTCTACATCGTAAGGCACATAGCTCTCGTTCTTCTCAGGATCGAAGTACTTGATAGAGCGGCCGCTGTACTTCTCGTGCTGAGAAAGGTCGAAATTGGTACGGCTGTGGATACCCTCTACCTCCTTGAAGCCGAATGGCATCTTGAACTCGATGTCGGTAGCAGCATTGGCATAGTGAGCCAGCTTCTCGTGGTCGTGGTAACGGTAGTTCTCGTTGCCCATGCCCAGTGCCTCATGCCAAGCCAGGCGAACCTTCTTCCAATACTCAAACCACTTCATCTCTGTACCTGGCTGGCAGAAGAACTGCATCTCCATCTGCTCAAACTCACGCATACGGAATACGAACTGACGGGCAACTACCTCGTTGCGGAATGCCTTACCAATCTGGCAGATACCGAATGGCAACTTCATACGACCGGTCTTCTGTACGCTCAGATAATCTACGAAGATACCCTGAGCTGTCTCAGGACGGAGATATACCTTGCTTGTAGCATCGCTGGCAGCACCCATCTGGGTAGAGAACATCAGGTTGAACTGACGGACATCAGTCCAGTTCTTGGTACCGCTGATAGGGCAAACGATACCCTCATCCTCGATAATCTGCTTCAGCATCTCCAGGTTAGGACCCTGCATAGCCTCAGTATAGCGGGCATGGAGGTCATCAAACTTCTTCTGGTTCTCCAGAACACGAGGATTAGTTGCACGGAACTGAGCCTCATCGAAGCTATCGCCGAAGCGCTTCTTAGCCTTGGCAATCTCCTTGGCAATCTTCTCCTCATACTTAGCCATGTGATCCTCGATGAGCACATCGGCACGATAACGCTTCTTGGAATCACGGTTATCGATCAATGGGTCGTTGAAGGCATCCACATGTCCTGAAGCCTTCCATACGGTAGGGTGCATGAAGATAGCTGCATCGAGACCTACAATGTTCTCGTGCAACAATACCATACTCTGCCACCAGTACTGCTTGATATTATTCTTGAGCTCAACACCATTCTGACCATAGTCGTAAACGGCAGCCAAGCCATCATAAATTTCACTACTAGGGAACACAAAGCCATATTCCTTGCAATGGCTTACAATTTTCTTAAAAACATCTTCCTGTGCCATGATTAAATCTTATTTTTTTCAAATTTTCGGCAAAGATACTCTTTTTTCTCGAAAAATTGTTGTATTTTTGCCATAAATTAATAAAATAAGTATTAAAAGCTATATATGAGCGACGAAATTAAAGATAAAAACGAAATAAATGAGGAAAATACGCCTCAGGAACACTCCGACTACAAGCCGGTGAACCGTTTTGATGCTTCTGCCGTACATCACCTCAGCGGAATGTATCAGAACTGGTTCCTCGACTATGCATCGTATGTCATCCTGGAGCGAGCCGTGCCCCATATCGAAGACGGATTGAAACCCGTACAGCGACGCATCCTCCACTCCATGAAACGCATGGATGACGGAAGATACAACAAGGTGGCTAACATCGTGGGACATACGATGCAGTTCCACCCTCACGGAGACGCATCCATCGGAGATGCACTCGTGCAGATGGGACAGAAAGACCTGCTCATCGACACACAGGGTAACTGGGGTAACATACTCACCGGCGACCGTGCAGCCGCTCCCCGATACATCGAGGCACGACTCTCGAAATTTGCCCTGGATGTGGTATTCAACCCTAAAACCACCGACTGGCAACTCTCCTACGATGGCAGAAACAAGGAACCTATCACCCTGCCAGCCAAATTCCCGCTGCTCCTGGCACAAGGTGCCGAGGGTATCGCCGTGGGTTTGAGCAGCAAGGTACTGCCGCATAACTTCAACGACCTCTGCGATGCTGCCATCCACTACCTCAAGGGAGAACCCTTCCAGCTCTATCCGGATTTCCCTACTGGAGGCGCCATCGACGTAAGCAAATACAACGACGGACAGCGAGGAGGCGTACTGAAGGTAAGAGCCAAGATAGACAAGCTCGACAACAAGACACTCGTAATCAGCGAGATACCATTCAGCAAAACCACCGGAAGCCTCATCGACTCCATCACCAAGGCGGTGGAAAAGGGAAAGATCAAGGCAAGAAAGGTGGATGATGTCACATCAGCCAACGTGGAAATCCTCGTGCATCTGGCACCAGGCACTTCTTCGGACAAGACAATGGATGCCCTCTATGCCTTCAGCGACTGCGAAATCAACATATCGCCTAACTGCTGCGTCATCGAGGACAACAAGCCGAAGTTCCTCACCGTGAGCGATGTGCTCAGACATAGCGTTGACCGCACCATGGGATTGCTCCGACGCGAACTGATGATCCGAAAGGGCGAGCTGGAAGAGCAGCTCTTCTTCTCCTCGCTCGAACGCATCTTCATAGAGGAGCGCATCTACAAGGAGCGCAAGTTCGAGCAGAGCAAGAGTCAGGACGAGGTAGTGGCATTCATCTACTCCAAGCTGGAGCCGTTCAAGGATCAGATCTTCACCGCCAATATCGACGGCAAGGGAAACGTGGAATACTCCTTCCACCGGGACATCACACGCGACGACATCCTCAAGCTCCTGGAAATCAAGATGCAGCGAATCCTGAAATATAATAAGGATAAGGCAGATGACCTTCTGCTGAAGATCAAGGCAGAACTGGCAGAAATAGAAAACGACCTCGCCCACATGACCGATGTCACCATCAACTGGTTTGAGTATCTCAAGGGCAAGTACGGAAAGATGCATCCTAGAAAAACCGAAATCAGGAACTTCGATACCATCGAGGTAACCAAGGTGGTGGAAGCCAACCAGAAACTCTACATCAACCGACAGGAAGGTTTCGTGGGTACAGGCTTGAAGAAGGATGAATTTGTATGCAACTGCTCTGATCTCGACGACATCATCATCTTCTACAAGGATGGAAAATTCAAGGTAACCAAGGTTGCCGACAAGATATTCGTGGGTAAGAACATCCTCCACGTACAGGTGTTCAAAAAGAACGACAAGCGAACCATCTACAACTGCGTATATCGTGACGGCAAGCAGGGTGACTACTTCATCAAGCGATTCAACGTAACCGCCATGACACGCGACAAGCTCTACGATATCACCCAGGGCACCCCGGGAAGCCGCATCATCTACTTCACCGCCAACCCTAACGGCGAGGCAGAAATCATCAAGGTGACGATGGAACCTGATCTGAGCAAGAAACGCCAGAGCATCTTCCTGGAGAAAGATTTCTCTGAAATCCTCATCAAGGGACGTGCTGCCAAGGGCAACCTGCTCACCAAGCGAACCATCCGCCGCATCGGATTGAAGAGCCACGGACACAGTACCCTGGGAGGAAGAAAGGTATGGTTCGACCCGGATGTAAACCGCATCAACTATGATGAGAACGGCAGATTCCTGGGAGAATTCAACGATGATGACTCTATCCTGGTAGTACTCGACAACGGCGAATTCTACATCACCAACTTCGATGTGAACAACCATTACGAGGACAACATCCTGAGATTGGAGAAATGGGACGAGCACAAGATATGGACAGCCATTCTCTATGATGCCGACAATGAGGGATATCCATACATCAAGCGATTTACGATGGATGCCACCAAGCGCCACCAGAATTGTCTGGGAGAGAATCCAAACAGCAAGCTCATCCTGCTCACCGATACCCCATTCCCTCGCCTCAAGGTTACCTATGGTGGTGTGGATGCCATCCGACCTGCCGAGGAAATCGATGCCGAGCAATTCATCGCTCAGAAGAGTTTCAAGGCAAAGGGTAAGCGCCTGACGACATGGAAGCTGGAAAGCATCGAGGAATTAGAGCCGACAAGATTCCCAGAACCTCCAGCAGAAGAAGATTCAGATGCAGAAGATGCAACCGGCGATTCTGAAGGCGCAGGTAAGAATGCTGAAGCTGTAGAGAATCTCGATCCTGATGCAGGAAAAAGCGAGCAACAGGTAATAGATGAACTGACCGGTCAAACCAATCTCTTCTCTGAAAAAGATTTCGAAGAAGATCAGAAAGACAAAGATTGGTTATCGAAGCAATAAAAGAATTCGAAAAGTTTTCGATATATATTTTTTAGGAGGGTGTACTTGGATACACCCTCCTTTTTCTCTATAGATGATTATATGCGTCGCATTGCTGTATATTTTTATTTCTTATACCCCTTCAGTTTCTCCAGGCAATAAGCCTTGAAATCATTCCAGTGGTAATAAGGCTCCACATCGCTCTTGATAGGAAGCGTAGCTTCATCCTCGCAGAGCAATACCTTCACCAGCACATCATTCGCCTTGTTGCGATAGAATACAAACTGAAGGTTGGTAGCCATCGGAGTAATCTTATAATCAAACCATTGAGAAGAAATTCTCTCTGGATCCCTGATCTCCTCGCCATATCCATTCAGATCCAGGAGGCAAGTAAGCGGAGTAACCATCGTATCATGACCATATCTCAAGGTAGCACCCGGATGCGGAAGAGCTATGCAGCTATCAGCCTTCTGGATGATATCCATCAGAAGATTACGCTGGGAATATGGCTGAATATTGCCCGTATAAGGAGAATTGCCATACGCCATCTGCCACCAGATATTGGTACTTACCCAATTCTGATACAACTCCTCCTCAGTAAAGAGATCATAAAGCGAAACCTTGCCTCTCAACTCTGTACCCTGGATAGAGCTAGCCATCTCATAAAGCTTTCTGTTCAAGTCGCTCTGGTTGATATTCTGCTTCACCCAAGCCGGGTCATTGAAAAGTTCCTGCATCACTCGGCTATAGTTAACGTGCTTCTGGGCAAACTCCTGCTGCACCACCTTGATGCCCACGCTATTTTTCAAGCTATCCAGGTATCTATCTCCTTGATTCATATAGTACATATCATGCTCGCTGGCATCGTGGAAGATATGAAGCTTAGGATTCATGCGAAGCATCTGCTGCAAACCATTCTCCATTGAGAGAATGCAGCGGATCACCACCGTGCTTCGTGCCTCAATATTCGTATTACCGGCAAAGATCTCAGGAAATCTTTCCATCATTCGCTTGGTAATACCCTGATGCTGGAGAGCTCCCAGCGGAGTCAACTCGCCATCACGTCCCTTTGCCTCTTCACGAATCAGCTTCACCTTAGCCAGTGTTTCCTCACCCTTGGCAGTCAACTTACCTTCCTGCTTCGCCTTCAACAGGGAGAAATAAGGCACATCATATGCCTGCTTGCCAATCATATAGCGGGAGCCATGACGGCCATAGTGGCTCAGATAGAAAGGCTTATAGCCCTTAGGCGCCGGAGTTAACTGCTTCTGAGGCCCGCGATAAGCCACATAGTTACTACCCGAGAGTGTAATGTCTCGCTTGAAATCCTCCAGAGGACTCTGAGCAGACAATGGCATCGCAAAAACAAGAGATGCCAACAATAATAGATTCTTTGTATTCATTGTTACTACATTTTTATTGTATAATTCATTTTTTTCATCATGATTATTTTCAGTTTGCCTGCAAAAGTACCATTATTTCTCGTAAAAAACAAACAAACCCGCTTTTTTCTGCTCATTTCTTCTTTTTATTCGAATATTTATTGTATCTTTGCACTCACAAATGCGCTTGTGGCGAAATTGGTAGACGCGCTAGACTTAGGATCTAGTGGTTTAGGCCGTGTAGGTTCGAGTCCTATCAGGCGCACCGAAGAAAATCCTAACTGCCTGATAATAAGCAGTTAGGATTTTTTCTTTCTAGAAACCAGGAAGTTATCATCAACCTACTTACTCATAGATATTGGAAGAAACAGTCGTCACATAACCACGTTTTTTGATTTAAATCAACAAATTCCCATATTTTACAAGAAAACCAGATAAACTATTCTTGTTTTTCGCATATTTCCTATACCTTTGCCCACGGAATTCCAATAAAAGAAAAGAAATAAAGTATTAATTTCGATTTAAAAGATTAATTATGAAGAAGATTATGTTGAGCCTTATGATGGCTCTCGTTTCTGTTTGCGCTAGCGCACAGGTTTACATCGGTGGTACTGCTGGTATCTCTAGCAACAAGATCGGTGATAGTGACAGCAAGACAGCTTACAAGCTCATCCCTGAGATTGGTTATCAGTTCAACAACAAGTGGGATGCCGGTATCGAGGTAGGTATCCAGAAGGGCGATGTTTGCAAGATTGCCCGAGTAGGTGATGCTACTACCTTCACTATTGCTCCTTACGTTCGCTATACAGCTGTTGAGAGCAAGGTAGTTGATCTCTTCTTCGAGGGTACTATCGGTTATGGCAGTGTAAGCAAGGGCGGTGGCGACTTCTACGAGGTAGGCATCAAGCCAGGTTTGGCTGTTAAGCTTACAAAGCATGTTGAATTCATCTCTAAGATTGGCTTCCTCGGATACAGAGGCTATTCTCCAGAAGAGGGCAAGAGCTCATCAACATTCGGAGTTGACGTAGATGCTAGCAACATTTCTTTTGGTGCTATCTACAAGTTCTAATCTTAGAAAAGCTCATTTACTCATCGTAAATATCAAGGGCGCAAGCTTTTTCCGCAACAGGAATAGCTTGCGCCCTGTTTTTATGTGAAATCTCAATTTACATGAAACCTCAATAAAGGGCAACTTATATGAAAACCTCAATATAGAGCAACCTTGATAACCCCATCTTTTCTATTCTCAAACACATCGTAAGCTTCCTCTATTCTAGATAACGGAAAACGATGGGTAATGAGAGGAGTGGTATCTATCTTGCCCTGTGCTATCAAGCTCAGGATTTCCTCACAATCACAGCCATCTACTCCACCCGTCTTGAAAATGAGATTCTTGCCATACATATCAGGAAGCGGAAGCATCTGGGGCTTATCATACATAGCTACAATAGTAACGATGGCATTAGGACGGGCACACTTCCATGCCAACTGGAAGGTATCCGAACCACCAGCTACTTCCATCACCACATCGGCTCCACCATGCAAACCCTGCTCCTTGACGAAGGTTTCGCAATCTTCCGGTTCTACCACAAGAACCTGCGGATAATGTTCCTGGATAAATGCTCTCCTGGCTTCTGATTTCTCGCAAACGATGATTTTTCCAGGATTCTTCAGTAAGGTGCAGAGCAAACAGCAAACTCCCGTAGGACCTGCTCCGATAATGAGAACCGTATCTTCTTCCTTAATTTCCGAGATTCGGGTTGCCCAGAATCCAGTGGCAAGAATATCGCCAACAAAGAGTGCCTGCTCATCGCTCACCGTATCAGGAATCTTATTCAATCCGGTAGTGGCATATGGTACTCTGACGTATTCCGTCTGGCCGCCATCTATCCTGCACCCCAATGCCCAGCCACCGTGAGGAGAAGTACAGTTGTTTACGTATCCATTCTGGCAGTAGAAGCATTCGCCACAATAAGTCTCCACATTCACCGTTACTCTATCGCCCGGCTTCACATGGGTAACCTGCCCGCCTACTTCTTCTACAACACCCACCATCTCATGCCCCACGGTAATACCAGGTACGGCACGAGGCACAGAACCATGCTTGATATGCAGGTCGCTGGTACAGATACTGCTCATTGTTACTCTCACTATAGCATCCTTGGCATCCTTGATGGTAGGTTTCGCTTTCTCTACAAAAGCAAATTCTCCTTTTTTAATATATGTAAATGCTTTCATCGTCTCTAGTTTATTAATGTTTTATCGAAAATGCAAATATACAAAAAAATATTCATAGCATCATACGTTATACCAACTTTTTATGCTTTGTTAAAATTAGAGTTTTTTTAACGAGAAAATACAGAAAATTCACAGAATATATATATCTTTGCAGTATTATTATAACATCATATCACAAAAACCATTCTATATGAATAATTACAAGAATATCAAGGCAAAGGTTCTGCGCATTGATGAAGAAGAACATAAGTTCGTCATCGAAGTAGAAAACAGAATTTACAAGGTAGGACAGATTGACTTCCAAAGGAGGCAACCCGCCCCTAAGACACTTGACTGTCTGATGATTACAACCCATCTAGGCAAGGTTTTCATTTCCCAGAACATAGAACATCTCATGAGAAAACATTATAAGGAAAATGATGAGGTGGATTTCAAGATCAAGATGACATTAGGTGATTTCTATCACCTGGAAGATGAATACGGCTTCACGGCCATGCTGAAAAGGGATACCATCATCAATGCAGCGCTCACTCCTAGAGTAAGATGCAGAGTGATGAAGTTCCGCCAGAAATACATGGAGGTACAACTCGTAGAAGTATTGGGCGCCGATAAGTCGGAGTTTTCACTTTCAGATAAAGATTTTCGTGAAATCATAGGCGATGAAAACTGGAATACTCCTGAGTTCAGAAATCTGATGCTCGGAGATACGCCTTCTGACATCTTCGACCTGGAGTGCCACCGATGGATAGCTGGCATCTCCAATCATCTCAGCCAAGATGAATTACAGACATTACTCCTGCAGATTCATTCCCAATGCATCGAAACGCTACAGGGAGAGTATCTCCTGCCCCGATGCAAGGAAGCCGAACGCATGCTGCTCGAACAGCGATTTACCGATATCATCGAACTGATATCTTACTACATTCAAGCCATCAGAATATTAAGAGAGGGAAAGGCCGAGCATACCATCAGCCAGATTCTTTCCACTCTATCCACTTGTGCCTATATCTACCATCCACGCAAGCAGTTCTGCATCATGCAATGCATCTTCATGCTCGACTTTTCGATTATGGAAAAACTCATCACGTCTATCCTGACCACCCTTCGCAGCCAGCAGGTATATCTTTGGAACAGAAAACCCTTTCAGATGCAATGGCTCAAACTGTTACAAAGCTATGTAGAGAATATCTATCACCAGACAGACAGACTCTCCAGCGATGCAACAACCAAGGAAACCATGATTCAGGTTTTGACCATCGAGCTGATACTGGGACGTCATGCATCGCATAAGATTTACGATAACTCATTGAATCAGGCATTGCTCTATCGCTTGGTTTCGCTGATGAATGTAAGCGACCCTAACAAGACTCTCCAGAAAGCATTCCTTTCTCTCTTCACCCCGACAGAATTCAATGCAGCCCTTCCTTTCAACAGCGATGACGCATTCGTCCTCGCCAATATGCTCTGCTCCCAACAGGACAATGAAACCGTGGAGAGTTTTGAACCTGCCAAATATGAGAATGAAACAACTCTTCTCACCGTCAACGAGCAAGCTATCACCATACAGCCAAAGGATTTGGATAAAGAGAATGTATATATGCCTCTCTCTTCACGTATGGGATTATGGCATGGACTTTCCATTCGCCTGGACGAAAAACCACCGGTAAAACTACGTGGAAAAGTAGGTACTACCATCGAACACTATAAGGAACTGTGGGAATACATCACCCATTCTCTATTCTCCCAAAAGAGTAAGTCCTCAAAAAAGCAAAACAGAAAACTCTATATAGATGATGAAACGACCATCATCGTAACCAAACAATTGGCAGGACAGCTCTTATTTGAATGCAAAGTAGTAGAAGAAGGTTGTGAGGGAGTGGGAACGTTAGATGTTTTAAACGATGTTGTTCCTTTCTTCCCAGGCGACATCAACACCCAGTCGTTTGAATATCAAGGGATGCCGCTCTTGTTGCATGCTTACGTAAAAGAAGTCAACAATGATGGAAGTTATGTCTTTGCCATGCGTGATATGATCAGCGAATACGCAGACGACGTACGAGTAAACGATCTGTTTTATAACTCTCGCCTCACCTGTCTGCTCTTCACTCAGGTACCCGACGTACCTCGGGTTCCTGCCGTAAGCAGCGAAGGCTTTTCTGTTTCCGTATGTCCTGCCCCTGGCATGACTCTCGATGATTTGAAAAAAGGTATGGTGATAGAAGTTGATAACATCACGGAAGGAACCAATGGTTATCTCAACGGCACCTTCCTGCGGGAATCACCGGAAAGCCGATTCAGTCTTGCCGATGCTTTCCATCAGCTGATGCTGGGGTATGCAGCACATGAGGTTTACAATCCAAAGAATGAAAAGGATGAATTGGCTAATGCGATGCCTATAGAGAAAGTATATGTGTCGGAAATGATGAGCATCATAGATGCCAAAGCCACCCTAGAAGAAGACAAGATCAAGGCATACAACTATCTCAATTTCTGCCGACTTCTTGCCATCATGCTCGACAGCAAGGAGAGAACCAGTTATTACGATAGTCGACTTACGCTCCTGGAGGTACTCAACGACTTTGCAACATTAGATAAGGTAGATATCAACAAGATTGAACACATCGCCGAAAAGGAACCGGAATTGTTTGAACGCAATGCCATCCTTCGCCACGACTTTATGCAATTGCGTATCATCGGTTGTCTGGATAGCGAGGAACACTACGAAGACCTGTATCGTTGGAGCTGTCTTACAGAAGATCCTCACCTGCAGCAACTGGCATCGCTCGTGCTCTCTCATAACTTCGTGAAGAAATCGGGACTTCTCACCCAAGCCGGTGATATCCTCGACAAGATTCGCGCTCTTCTGAAACTCCACAAGTCATCTTCCAACAAGAAGAACTATGGCAAGGAAGATTTCCATACCGAGTTCAAGACATCCATCATCTATCCGGAAAACTCTATGCGAGTGGATGTGCAGGCACAAACCGTCAAGATTATGCAGGAAATATGTGCCTTTCTCAATGCCGAGGGCGGCCATCTCTATCTGGGCGTATCGGATATTGGCTATGAAATGGGATTGGAAGAGGACTTGAAGAACCCACTCTTCAAAGGCTCCAGAGATAAGTACGAGGTATATGTCAACAATCAGATTATCTATTATCTCGGTCAGGAAGGAGCACATTATATACATACTCACTTCGATACGGATATCAGCAATGCGGTACTCATCATCGACATCGAGCCATGCCCTACACCTAAAGCCGTTGGCAATGTATATTATGAACGCATGGGTACATCTGCGCGCAAGGTAAACGAGACCTACAAGGACAAGTTCCTTGCCATCAGAAAACAATGGGCAGAAGAGCACATTCCGCATGCTGTGGTTACACAGGAAGAAATGCCGACTGCGTTAGAAAACACTCTAGCCACCAAGGAGTCAAAAAACTCCACTAAGCATGTAGAATCTGCTCCTATCACCGACCACATCCAAACCTCACGTCTGCGCAACAATGCATTGCACGATTACGAGGAAGGCTACCGCCCTATCACGGCAGTCATCTGTCTGATGGACACGGACGAATACAAGATACTGGATGAAGACGACTGGCAGGATTATCGCCTGAAACTGGCTGTTCATGAAGACGAAGAAGAAGGATGGCTCATTCTTGTCTATGAAAGCGGAAAGGTATGCAAGGTTTCGATGGCAGAGCTCTTGCAGAGAGAACGGGGCAGAGCATTCAAGCGTTACGCTGGCGAAAAACTCATCTTTGCGTCCGTTGCCTCAGACAAGGACTCTGTATGTGTTGGATTCATTGACGGCAAGACCAACCATTACGTCAGATTTGATGATGTTGACAGATTCGAACACGGCAAGATGCAGGCAGAAGGTACCCTTCCTATGGATGTACCGAATGCCGGCGTTCATTATGTAGAAATAATTGCGCAGGATCAAGTCCCTGTCAATAGAAACATCGGTAGAAAGACCATCGGATGCATCCTGAAAACCGTAGAAGGAAGAAGATGCATGGCAGTTCTTCCCGACTGTAATTTGAAATAAACAGGTTACACCATCATTTTTTCCAGTTGCTCCTGTGCCTTTCTCATATCCTGCTCAAAACTTACATGGTCGAGAAGGAAACCATCTCTTCCATCAGCAAGTTTCTGATAAAGCTGCGGATTCATGCCATCCACATACTGGCTGATAGCATATTCGATATCATCACGCTGCGTGAGATTGGTAGAAAACTCATAGACACGAAGCTTCTGATGAATAAAGCAATAAGCCGACTCTATACAGTCTTGAGAGATACTGGATAGAGAGCAACTGTCTTGATTAGTACTGTCTTGATTAGTACTGTCTTGATTAGTACTGTCTCCAAAATGGGTGAAGCCCTCTTTACCGAGGGTTTCACCTTTATTTATATATTGATTCATATTCATTATTTCACTCCCTTCATTGACAAGGCAATGCGCTTACGCTTCAAATCCACTTCTGTCACTCTCACCATCACATGCTCATGGAGCTTCACCACTTCACTAGGGTCACTGATGTAGCGGTTTGACATCTGTGAAACGTGAACCAATCCATCATTGTGAACACCTATATCTACAAAGGCACCAAATTTGGTGATATTAGTTACGATGCCAGGCACTACCATACCCTCCTGCAGATCCTCAATGGTCTTGATGCTTGCATCAAACTCAAATTTTTCAACCTCTCCACGAGGATCCAAACCAGGTTTGTCAAGCTCAGCCATAATATCCATCAAGGTAGGCATACCCACCTCAGCAGTGACATATTTCTTAATATCTATCTTCTTCTGCAAATCCTTATCTTCCACCAGCTGCTTCACGGTGACTCCCTGATCTTTCGCCATCTGCTCAACCAAGGCATAACGCTCTGGGTGAACAGCACTGTTATCCAAAGGATTTCTAGCTCCAGGAATACGGAGGAAACCAGCACACTGCTCGAAGGCAGAAGGCCCCAGACGTGGCACTTTCTTCAACTGCGCACGCGAAGCGAAGGCTCCATTCTCCTTACGGTATTCCACAATATTCTTGGCAAGAGTAGGACCGAGACCACTCACGTAGGTAAGAAGATGCTGCGATGCGGTATTCAGGTTGACACCCACCGAGTTCACGCAACTCATCACCACGGTATCCAAGCTCTTCTTAAGCTGTGTTTGATCCACATCATGCTGATACTGTCCTACACCGATGCTCTTAGGATCAATCTTTACCAGTTCGGCAAGCGGATCCATCAGTCGGCGACCAATACTTACAGCACCACGCACGGTTACATCCTCATCCGGGAATTCATCTCTGGCAATCTTGGAAGCAGAATAGATAGAAGCACCATCCTCACTTACTACATAGATATCCACTGGGTGTGGATAACTTATTTCGTGCAACCAGTCACTCGTCTCGCGACTTGCCGTACCATTACCCACAGCCATCGCCTCTACCTGATACATCTTCACCATGCGCAGGATAGCAGAAGTAGCCTCATTTTTCTTATTACGAGGAGGATGAGGATAAACGATTTCATGATGAATCAGATTACCTTGTGCATCCAGACAACAGGTCTTGCAACCATTGGCAAAACCAGGATCCACCGCCATCACACGCTTCTGACCTAAAGGAGCAGCGAGCAAGAGCTGGCGCAGGTTCTCAGCAAACACGATGATAGCCTCTTCATCCGCCTTCTGCTTACTGAGAGCAGCAAATTCGGTTTCAATACTAGGTTTCAAAAGACGCTTAAAGGCATCATCCACCGCTTCGCCAACCAATGTCTGGCACTCACCATATCCATGCACATAGTGGCGCTTCAACTTATCCTGGCACTGCTCATCATCTGCAGAGATACTGATACGGAGGAAACCGGCAGCCTCACCACGACGCATCGCCAAGAGGCGATGAGAAGAACATCTTTTCAATGGCTCAGAGAAATCGAAGTAATCAGAGAAGCGCTGTGCTTCCTCCTCATCCTTCTTCTTAGCCACCACCTTAGAGGTGATGATAGCACCACGACGGAACTCGCCACGAATCTGGTTTCTGCTTTCCTCGCTCTCGCTCACCATTTCGGCAATGATATCCTTAGCACCCTGCAGGGCAGCATCAGCATCCTTCACCTTGTCGCCTACAAACTTCTTAGCAGCCTGCAGCGGGTTGCGTTCACGCTGAAAAAGCAGAACTTGCGCTAAAGGTTCCAAACCAGCCTCACGTGCAATCTGTGCACGAGTTCTGCGCTTAGGCTTGAAAGGAAGGTAGATATCCTCCAGTTCTGTGGCATCCCAACAGTTTTCGATACGCTCTTTAAGAGCATCTGTCAGTTTACCTTGCTCATCAATAGTCTTCAGGATGGTTTCTTTTCGTTTCGCCATTTCCTTCAACTTTTCGTTAGCCTGAGCGATAGCCTCGATATTCACCTCATCCATATTTCCCGTTTTCTCCTTACGGTAACGGGAAATAAAAGGAATGGTGCATCCTTCTTCTAGAAGCTCCAATGTATTCTCGACAGCCTGCTCACGTAATTTGAGTTGGGCTGCAATAATCTTTGTAAATTGATTCATAATTAATTTCTATTTTTGTGAATGCAAAGATACAAAAAATCTGCGAAATCTGCGTGACCTCTCAAAAATAAATCTGTGTGAAAACAAAAAAGCCTCAGAAATCTTTCGAAATCTGAGGCTCTTGATAAAAGAAGGCGGCTACCTACTCTCCCGCATTGCATTGCAGTACCATCGGCGCAAGTGAGCTTAACTTCTCTGTTCGGAATGGGAAGAGGTGGGACCTCACCGCAATAACCACCTGATAATGGGTTATGACGTATTTGCACACAAGCAAAACAAGATAATGAACTGTATATACAGTTGAAACTATGAACTATATAAAGAAAGTGTTCGGGCAATTAGTAATGCTCGGCTTTGACATCGCTGTCTTTA
>ERZ1023822.90-NODE-90-length-34878-cov-9.644517_pt1 | contig 34878 bp, 30 predicted proteins | sample MGYA00380379_ERZ1023822 | MGnify/ENA primary metagenome ERZ1023822 (study PRJEB33179, sample SAMN07448988) | human gut metagenome | biome: Human-gut; feature: Human associated habitat; material: Faeces | host: Homo sapiens | place: India: Bhopal | collected... | reverse complement strand
AAAGTACTTGGCTGGAAGCGGCCCGGGAGGATAGGAAGCTGCTGATTAACTAAAAGAACCAATCATGTAAATGGTTGGTTCTTTTTACTTTGTCTTACATCCTTGGTTGGCTGGAATCGCCGGGAGGAACAAGCCGCTGATTAACATGAAAACACATCTGCAAAGCGGCTTTGCCGCATTTTTTATTGGGCGATGCTCGAAAGTGGTATTTTAGTCACCAGTCACTAGTCACTCCTACGATACGAGGAAGGATTGTACAGGGCAATATAGAGCATGCAAATCAGCAATTGACTGCAGAGTCCTCAATCTTCGCGTTGTCATGCTGCGGCTGGCAAATGGAGATATCGAGTATTTAGTGACCAATCTCTCAAGAGAAGAATTTAGTAATGAAGACATTGCCGCCCTTTACCGTAAAAGATGGGATATTGGGGTTTCCTTCCGGCATCAGAAATATGCGATTGGCGGCATTGTCTTTCATTCCCAAAAGCTGAATGTTCAACAAATGGAATTGTATACAGCTCTCACCTTGTATAACATCGTTTTCGCTATTATTCAGCACACCAATATCCCAAAGAAGAAGCGAAAAGCAATGTACAAGATCAAATTCTCTACTGCGGTCATTTTCTGTATCGAATATCTATTCAAAAGAGGGACGCAGAACCTGGAGAAGAAGCTACAAAGTAATTTAACGAGAATCGAGAAAAACAGAATTTTTGACAGAAACATAAGGCGAAAGTCGGCAAGAAGTTTTAATGTTCGACCAAGATGAATTGTTAACCAATCTCTTAACCACCCCTCGCATTAATCGAATAACATCAATTTAGTACGAGGACTCTTTAGTGTGCTCAAAATCTGGTTTACAAAAGTAAAACGCATTCATCTTTATCTGCAGCAAGGAAAACGTAGCCTAAATCTTTCAAGTTGACAAATTGAAAAGGGAACTAACGCGGCGATTTCACCTTAACTTAACAGCATTACCCGCGTGGGGAAGGTGGCGAGCGGAGCGAGCCGGATAGGGTACTAGTGGGATGAAAGAGAGCGAGAAGATCGTCTCAAGAGCATCGTATACGAGAGCGTTGCTATCCCCGACATAAAGCCTTCCCCTCGAGGGGAAGGTGCCCCGAAGGGGCGGATAGGGCACTGGCGGTATGAAAGACAGATGAGGAAAACGGAGAGATGCGCGGCACATGTGTGGAAAGCGTGAGTTTCTGACCGCGAATGACAAAGATTTCTCACTTTGCTCGAAATGACGATACAGGAGTCTGATGTCTCCTAGTCTCCTAGTCTCTTAGTCTCCTAGCCCCTAGTCACTAGCCACTCATTCCTGTTTTCATTCCCGCAGCGTTTCTTATTTGATGTGCCGTACCATCTCTCCTTCCCTGCGGAATCCGTCACAACCGATTGCCTGCACCGTAACGATTTCATATAATAAAGAAAAACGTACAGAAGTGAGGAAAAGACGATGAAACTGCAATATGGCAATACCTGGTGGGGGAGCGAGTGGCTGAAAGCGCTCGAGGAGGCGGACCATGCGAACCGTCTGCCACGCGGGCGGGTGTATGCACGAGGCGGCGCGGTCATTTCTATGCACCGTGAGGGGGAGACGCTGACTGCGAAGGTGCAGGGGACGCGGCGCACGCCCTACCATGTCACGCTGACGCTTCCTCCTTTTCCGGAAAACAAAGTCCAGGCCTTTCTGGATGATGTATCGCGCCATCCTTCGATCGTGACGAAGCTCCTGCATCGGGAGCTGTCACCTGCTGTCATGGAGCTTGCGGAAAGAGCAGGTCTTTCCCTATTCCCTTCCTCGATGAATGACATCGAGATGCATTGCAGCTGTCCCGACTGGGCGCACCTCTGCAAGCACATCGCGGCCGTCATCTATGAGGTGAGCCGTGCCATCGACAATGATCCTTTCCAAGTCTTTTCCCTGCATGGCGTGTCGCTTGTGAGCGAGCTAAAGAAGCGGCATGTGACGATCACAAATGAGATGTCTGCCAAGATCCCGCGCTGGGATGACCTTGTGAAAGGGGAACTGGTCAAGGATATGGCACTTCCTATGGCAGAGGAAACGGCGGAAATTCCAGATTTCACGAAGATCAAAAGCCTCTTTTCCTTATGGATGCGTGTGCTTCCCGCTTCGCCCGCCTTCTACGGGCGTGGCAGCTTTGGCCGCGTCTATGAAAAGACCATGACGGGCGTCAGAAAGATCGCAGAGAAAGCGCTCTTTGATTCGTCAGCCGTTTACGTCGTGGGTGGCGGGAAAGACAGTCTGGAGCTTGCCTCCGTTTCTTCCGTGCATCTCGTGATCGAAGGGCTTTCCGAGGGGAAGCTCTATACAGATCGCGGCGACTGGTGGCCGATGAGCCGTTTTCTCGCTGCTCTTCTCGATATGACGGAAGAGGAAGCGGCGGACAGCTCTTATACCGTGCGCGCCTTCCGCGAGGTGGTGCTGCTCGCTATACACCTTCTCCGGACGGGGAATGCCATCCCCGAGCTGGTGCGTGTGGATGAGAATGCCCTCTCCATCCGCTGGATGCCGACCGAGCAGGACGTAGGCACGGCGGAAGCCATGGGGATCCTCTCGAAATGGGTGACACCTTCCATGGTAGAAATCGCGCGATACAGAGAGAAGAGATGCTTTGCCAGAGAGCCTGCCGAGGCGGCACTTTCACTTTTCCTCACGCACTTGATGCAAAACATGGCGAAGAAAAATTTCGCAGACGACCCCATCTATGATCTTTTCTTCATGGGGGAGCCCCTGATGGCGCGGGAAGGAAGGCCGCATCCCGAGGCTGACGGCATCGCATCGTGGCTGTCCTATTTCCACCTGAGCGCCGCCCGCTGGCAGCCCGTGCTTCTCGTGTCAGATGATCCGAAAACAAAAGCCTTCCATCTGGACCTCTCCGTCGTAGACAGTGAGGACGGTGAAGGAAATGCGCTGCCGCTCGCAGATGTCTTCACGAAGGATGACTATGATGCCTGCCGCTACCAGATCTTAAAGGATATGGACCTGCTCTCCTCCCTCGTGACCGGCATGGAAGACTACATGGACAGTGAAGGAAGGACACCGATCTCCTTCACGGCGGAAACCTTTGCCCCCTTCCTTTTGGAAGCCATCCCGGCCATGCGTCTTCTGGGCGCGCGCGTCATCCTGCCGAAGTCCTTGCAGCACCTCATCCGACCGAAGAAGACACTCCGCCTCAAAAAGAAAGAAGAGGGAGCGGCGCATGCACCGTCCCTCCTCTCTTTGGAAGACATGCTCGACTTCGACTGGCAGATCGCCCTAGGGGACGAGCGGATCTCCCCGGAAGATTTCGAAAAACTATCCGTCAAAGCAGGCTCCCTCATTGCATTCAAGGGGCAATACCTCTACGTGACCGAAGCAGATCTAAAAAAGCTAGAAAAAATGTGGCAGCGTCCCGCCTCCCTCAAAGGGGAAGAATTCCTCCGCATCGCCCTCGAGGGCAGCTATGAAGGCGCGGAGATCACCATGACGAGCGAGGTGAAGCGACTGCTCTCCTCCATGAAAGAGGGCGAGCCCGTCGCGCTGCCGGAAAATGTATGTGCGACACTTCGCCCCTACCAGGAGCGCGGCTATGCGTGGCTTTACAACAACAGCCGCCTCGGCTTCGGCAGCATCCTCGCCGATGATATGGGCCTTGGGAAGACCCTTCAGGTCATCACCTTCCTCGAAAAGCTCCGCGAAGAAGGACGCCTTGCCAAGAAGAAAGCGCTCATCGTCGTGCCAACGAGCCTTCTCTCCAACTGGCAGGAAGAGATCGCCCGCTTCGCACCTCTCCTCACCGTTTTCCTCTACTATGGCGCCAAGCGCGACCTCGCTGATTTCCATGGGGACATCCTTCTTACCACCTATGGACTCCTTCGAAGCGACCAGGAGCTTCTCAAAAAGAAGAAATGGGAAGTCTTCATCATCGACGAAGCGCAGAACATCAAGAACCCCGACACCGCCCAGAGCCGGGCCGTCCGCAGCATGAAAGCGCCCATCCGCATTGCCATCTCCGGCACCCCCGTCGAGAACAGCCTCAAAGAATTCTGGTCCATCATGGAATTTACCAACAAAGGCTACCTCGGCAGTGCGAAGACCTTCCAGATGCGCTATGCGAATCCCATCCAGTACGAGCAGGATAGAAAAGCAGCCGAACGCTTCAAAAGCATCACCGCGCCCATGCTCCTGCGCCGCCTCAAGACAGACAAGACCATCATCAGCGACCTTCCGGATAAGCTCGAGCAAGACGAGTACACCCTCCTCACCCCTGCGCAGGCCGCTCTGTATCACCAGACCGTCGAAGAGAGCCTCCGCGTCATCAGCGAGCAGAAGGACGGAGACAAAGACTCCCTCTTCAAGCGCCAGGGCCTCGTCCTGCAGATGATCCTCGCCCTGAAGGAGATCTGCAACCATCCCGCCCTCTTCACTAAAGAGGACAACTGGGACCCCGCCCTCTCCGGTAAAGCCGAGCGTCTTCTCGACCTCGCAGAAAGCATCCAGGCCAGCCGTGAAAAGGCCCTGATCTTCACCCAGTTCAAGAGCATGGGCGACAAGCTGGCAGATCTCCTCGAGAGCAGGCTGGGTGAACGTCCGATGTTCCTCCACGGCGGCTGCTCCCTCCGGGAGAGAAAAAATATGGTGGACCGCTTCCAGACAGACCCGAAGGCGAGATTCTTCATTCTCTCCCTGAGAGCCGCCGGCACCGGCCTCAACCTCACCGCCGCCTCCCATGTCATCCACTACGACCTTTGGTGGAATCCCGCTGTAGAGTCTCAGGCGACAGACCGCGCCTACCGCATCGGCCAGAAGAACAACGTCCTCGTCCACCGCTTCATCACCAAGAACACCTTCGAAGAAAAGATCAATGAGATCATCCAAAAGAAAAGATCCCTCGCCGACATGACCGTCTCCGTCGGCGAAAGCTGGATAGGAAATATGACGGATGATGAGCTTTCCAAGATATTCCGGTGAGAGGCTAAGAGACTGGGAGACTAGTATAGCGATTTGTAAACTTCTGGACTTAGTGAGAAGTGGCGGAATGTCTTGGCTTCCCATCGGGGGAGTTGCCCGGAGGGCTGAGGGGGGCAGCACTACGGTATATTGGGCATTGTTCGATGGCCGTTGGCATGCCCCATTCCGCTGCGCTCGAAATGGCGCCTCACTGGATTTTAGCGTCGCTACGATCCTAAAAATCCAGTTCGCTTGTACATATTGCTTTCGGCACTTCCCCCGAAGGGGGAAGCAAGTCGCTACGATGCTAATTCTGACTACATTTGTATTTCGATCGAAAGTCCTCTTAATCGAAATACGCAATACTAGGAGACCAAGAGACTGAAAGACGTTAGACATCAGAGATCAGACGTCAGAAGTCTGAAGCCTAAAGTCTAAGGTCTGAAGTCTAACGTTTCCAAGTCTTTAAGTCCCACATACATAAAAAGAGCATGCCGACTAAATGCAGCATGCTCTTTTTATGTATCATCATAATGATACCGGCAGGCAATGATGATGATCTGATCCATTTCCAAAGCATAGATTAACCGGTCCTTTTGATTGATCCGGCGGCTCCAGAAACCAGATAAATCCCCTGTCAGCGGTTCGGGCTTTCCGATGCCCTCATTACCATTTCTCTCGATATCTTTCAAAAGCGTATTGATTTTACGCAGCGTCTTCCGGTCCTCCGTCTGCCAGTACAGGTAGTCTTCCCAGCCAATATCCGTGAATGCTTTATTCATCTTCGATCAAGTCTCTCTTTTTACACTGCCCCGCCTTGGCTTGTGCGATACTGGTGAGAAGCCTGTCGTAGTTTTTCTTCGAAGCTCGCACATACAGGTTTTCCATCAGATTGTTATACGACTCCTCTGACAGTACAACCACATTCCGGTTGTCCTTGCGTGTGACGATAAGCGTTTCCATATCATCGCAGCAAGCATCGAAAGCATATTTCATATGGCTGCGGAGCGTGGAGTAATTCATGGCAATCATGTCAATCCCATCCTTTCTTGTACCATTTTCTGTACTTATTATAGAAAGAAATCAGATTTTTAGCAAGCAGAGGGACTAAGAGACTAGGAGACTGAGAGATGTTAGACATTAGACATCAGACATCAGACATCAGAGGTCAGCAGTCTGACTTCTCTACGTCTTTCATTGACAAATATATGTAGACTGGCGATTTTTTCGCGTTTTATAACGAAATATGATATAATGTGAACGTAAAAATGGCAAAGAAAAAAGTAGAAACCGAGTGATTTCTACGGAAGTATCGTAAGCGAAAAAATTTTCGGGGGGGGGGTAACAATGCCTCGCCCCCCTTTTAGGCTAGGAGACTAGGAGACTAAAAGACTTGAAGACATCAGATAGCAGGGTGATTTTTTCAGTCTCGCAGACTTCGGGTCTAAAGTCTCGAAGTCTAACGTCTCCAAGTCTCATAGTCTCATATACAAGAAAGAATACCACCACATGAATAACCCTAAACAACACCATTCCATTTCCTGCGCATCCGGCGCCGCATTTTTCTACCTCATCGGCGACTACATCGCCCTCGTTCTGGCAGGGATACTTTCCCTTGCCATTCGAAACCTCCTGATTACCCACACCACCTATCATATCGCACCCATCTACCAATATTTCTGGGTGCCGCTGGTCTACATGGCCTTTATCCTCTATGAGGGACTCTATGGGAAGCGCATGCTCATCTACCAGATGATGAAAAAATTGTTCCGGGCTTCCCTGGGCGGCACCGTCTTCTCCATCATCCTCATGTTCCTTGCGCAGGTGGCAGGGGACGTATCCCGTTTCTACGTCATCCTCTACACCGCGATCTCCTTTGCTCTGCTCTGCCTCTTCCGTGTCATTCTGGCGAAAGGGATGAAGAAATCGAAAGCCTTCCAGATCCCCATCCTCATCATCGGGGCAGGAAAGACCGGCGAAGTCATGGCACGCCAGATACAGAATGATACCGGCATGCGCTACCGCATCGTCGGATTCCTCGAAGACCATGAGCCCTACGACAAGTCCTGCACCATCCTTGGCGGATTTGGTGACATGGAGCGCGTCATTCGTGATACCGGCGTCCAGTATGTCATCATCGCCGCTCCCGGCATCCCGCAGACACAGCTCTCTTCCCTCATCTATCAGGCACAGACCCTCGTGAGGAATGTAGGCGTCGTGCCGAACCTCGTCGCCGTCCCCATGTCGAATGTGACCGCCGAGTCCTTCTTCGATGCGAAGATCATGGTGCTCCAGATCCGGAACAACCTCGCCCGGACATCGAACCAGATCGCCAAGCGTCTCTTCGACCTCGCCGCCACCATCTGCGGCGGCCTTCTGATCTCGCCGATTCTTCTCCTCATCGCAGCATGGGTCTATCACGACTCTCCGGGACCGGTCATCTTCAAGCATCGCCGTGTCGGCAAAGACGGGAAAGAATTCAACTGCTACAAATTCCGCTCCATGTGTACGAATTCCCAAGAGGTCTTAGACCATCTCCTCGCGACCGATCCGGCGGCGAAAGAGGAATGGGATAGAGAATTCAAGCTGAAGAACGATCCCCGCATCACCAAGAGCGGCGCCTTCCTTAGAAAGACCAGCCTCGATGAGCTGCCTCAGCTCCTGAATGTTCTCAAAGGTGAGATGAGCCTCGTCGGTCCCCGTCCCATCATCCAGAAGGAAGTCCCGCGGTATGGGAGATATATCAAGGAGTACTACTCCGTCCTCCCCGGCATCACCGGCATGTGGCAGACCAGCGGCCGCAGCGACATCGACTACCCCGAGCGCGTACAGATGGACAGCTGGTACGTGCATAACTGGAGCGTCTGGCTGGATCTCGTGCTCCTTTGGCGCACCATTGCAGTTGTCCTCAGCCATAAAGGGGCGTATTGAGTGCATGAATATGAAAGAGAAGACAGTATTTCTTGACCGAGATGGAGTTATTAATGAAAAAGCTCCTGAGGGGGACTATATAAAATCTTGGAAGGAATTTCACTTCTTACCAGGGGTTATAGATGCTATTCGTTTACTAAACGATAATGACTGGCACATTATCATCATTACAAATCAGCGAGGGATAGCTAGAAATTTGATGACACTGAAGAATTTGCAAGCTATTCATTCTGCTATGGAAGAAGAACTATGTAAACAGGGTGCTCATATAGATGGCATTTATGTGTGCCCTCATGAGAAGGGAACATGCCATTGTCGTAAACCTGATATAGGTTTATTTTTGCAGGCAGAGCAGGATTTTCCTATCGATAAATCGAAATCATGGATGATTGGGGATAGTAAGAGTGATATAGAAGCTGGCAGGAATTATGGAATTCGTACGATTGCAGTTGCAAATTTCATTCATTTAGCAGATAAGCAATTTCCTAATTTATTAAATGCTGTGCATTTTTTGATTAATCGTTGAGGTGACTCTATGGTTATTACTAAGACACCGTTTCGTATGTCTTTTTTTGGTGGCGGGACAGATATGAAAGAATTCTATGAAGAGTATGGAGGAAGCGTTCTCTCCACAACTTTTGATAAATATTGCTATGTGACGGCGCGTCATTTGCCGAAATTCTTTAATTACTCTTCTGAATTTGTATATTCCCATATTGAGAGGGTCACTGATATTGATCAGATACAGCATCCATTAATCCGGAATTGTATGAAGTACCAGAAAATGCATCATATACGACTAGCTTATGATGCAGATCTTCCGGCGAGAACAGGACTTGGCACCAGTTCATCCTTTGCAGTGGGAATGCTGAATGCTTTTCACGCTTTAAAGGGAGAAATGGTGGACAAGAAAAAACTGGCCGATGAAGCTATTTATGTAGAAAGAATATTATGCGATGAAGCCGGTGGGATTCAGGACCAGATTGCAGCTTCTTTTGGCGGCCTTAATAGAATTGATATGGATGAAGATGGATATCATGTGATTCCTCTCGTGATTTCACGGGATCGGAAACAGGAGTTAAATGATTCCCTCATGCTGTTCTTTACCGGATTTTCGCATATGTCAGCAGATGTGCAGGAAAAGGTGAAAGAAAATTTCCAAGATAAAATACGTCGTCTGCAGGATATGAAGGGTATGGTAGGAGATGCCCAAAATATTTTGACAGGCAAAGGGAATTTAACCGAATTTGGCCGGTTGCTTCATGAATCGTGGCAAATCAAGAGAAGCCTTTCCGGTGGTATTTCTACAGGAGAAATAGATGCTATGTATGACACTGCCCGTAAAGCAGGAGCAGAAGGAGGAAAGCTCCTAGGTTCCGGAGGTGGTGGTTTTTTGCTGTTTTATGTGGATAAAGATAAAAAGCCTTATGTAAGAAAAGCCTTGGAAAAATTGCTTTATGTCCCATTTTTCTTTGAAACAGGCGGTACACGCATCATTTATTATAGAGAAGAAGATCCGGTCAATTTTTAAGGAGGATGTATGAAGAAGACAACGGAAGCATATCTGGTAGAATTACTGGATAGATATCCTGCTTTAAAATCAGTTGAAAGTGAAATATATGGGGCTGCTTTATCTTTAATTCATCTGTACCAGCATAAAGGGAAACTTTTAGTTTGCGGTAACGGAGGGAGTGCGGCTGATTCTTTACATATAGTTGGAGAGTTGATGAAGTCCTTTCAGCAGTGCCGACCTATTCCGTTAGCATTCCAGAATAAGTTGGATATGTATGAGGATGGCGATGATTTAGGAAGCCATCTCCAAATGCCACTGCGTGCTATAGCTCTGGTTTGTGAATCCGGATTAAACACGGCCTTTGCCAATGATGTGAATCCGGACTATGTATTTGCCCAGCAGGTCCTTGGCTATGGCGACAAAGGGGACATCCTTATGGCCATCAGCACATCAGGGAATTCCCGCAACGTTGTTTATGCAGCTGAAGTAGCTAAAGCCATGGGGCTTACTGTTATTGCACTGACTGGACAGGGCGGTGGAAAACTGAAAGATTTAGCGGATATCTGTATAGCTGTACCGGAGACGGAGACCTTTAAAGTGCAGGAATTTCATCTGCCTGTTTATCATGCTCTCTGCCTCGCTGTAGAAAATGAGATGTTTAAGGCGGGAGATACATTATGGAAGCGGTAATATTAGCTGGCGGATTTGGGACCAGGCTGCAAAAAGTAGTTCATGATGTGCCCAAGCCCATGGCTCCGGTAGCCGGTAAGCCATTCCTATCCTATTTACTTGATCAATTGGATAGGAATGGTTGTACTCATGCTATTTTGGCAGTAGGGTATAAGAAAGAAATAATTCAAGACTTTTTCGGTTCTCATTATAAAGGCATTTCTTTATCCTATTCTGTAGAAGACGAACCACTTCTTACTGGTGGCGCACTAAAAAAAGCATTACGGCAGGTAACGGAAGATGTAGCAGTAGTGCTAAATGGAGATACATTTTTCAGCGTAGATTTTTCCAAAATGATTGATTTTCATAAGCAGGTTCATTCTGATGCTACACTGGCAGTGAAAGGGCTTCATGATTTCTCACGATATGGAACAGTCCAATTTGGTGATGATTATAGGATTGCCCGGTTTGTAGAGAAAAAGGCATGTGAGAAGGGATTTATCAACGGTGGGGTATATATACTGAATCGTAACCTTTTTGATGATATTTCTCAGGCTAAATTTATGATGGAAAAAGACTTTCTGGAGAAATATGTAGACTCGAAAGTGTTTAGTGCTTTCCGGTGTGATGGATATTTTATAGATATTGGAATCCCCGAAGATTATGCAAAGGCAAATAAGGAGTTCACCAAGCTAGTATGAGTAACAAGAAGCTGCTTTTTGTAACGACAAGACTTTTCTGGCCAACGGATAGCGGGCGGAAATTAAGCCTGTACTACTACTGCAAAGGTATCCATGAAAAATATAATTGTGATATTTATATCTATTCCTTTCTGGAAGCAGGGCAGACAGAGGCAGATATAGCAACACAACCGGATTTTATCAAAGAGGTACGCTTGGCTAAGCCTATTGGAAAAGTAGAGAAAATTCAAAATCTGGTCACGAAGTCTCTGCTCACTCATAAATGGCCAATCCAGTGCTCTTTGTATTACAGCAGGCAGAATTCTGAACAGATTAAGAAATACTGCGATGAACTTCAGCCTGATTATATTTTCACAGATATGATCCGTACATCCATGTATTTTAATGCCTTTCGACATAGTAATGCGGTGAAGGTTCTGGATATGGACGATCTGTTATCAGCCCGCTACGAAAGACAGCTGCATGCCAGATATAAATCCAATATTTCCGGGCAATATGCTGGCAGATTGCCCGGCATCATCAATAAAATTATCGGAAATCAGATGGTGCGAAATGCTGTCCTTGCTATAGAAAGAAATTTGGTAGCTAAAGCTGAAATATACTACTCTAAGCTATATGACAAGGTTATTTTTGTTTCAAAGGTAGAGACAGATTATCTCAATCAGAAACTGTCAGGGAAAGCCATAACCATCCCGGTCGGGATTAATGCTGTTCCGGAAAAGGAATTGATTGGAGAACCAGAAAAGAATCTACTTTCTTACGTGGGTAATTTGAAAGTGGCGGCAAATGTAGATACACTCCACTGGATTATTTCTGATATACTTCCTAAAATTCATCATGATGTGAAATTCATGGTTATAGGGAAATGCCCCGATGATATCAGAGAGAAATATAAGGGGAATAATCATGTCATATTTACCGGGCGTATTGACAATCTAGTAGAATATATTCGAAAAAGTCAGATTTTTCTGTCTCCGATTTTGTATGGTACGGGAATCAAGACAAAAATTCTGGAAGCCATGTCTATGGGTGTGCCGGTTGTGACTAATGACGTTGGAGCAGAGGGGATTGAAGCCAAAGATGGTCAAGAGTTCTGGGTTAGAAATGATTCTGTAGCGATTGCTGAACAGGTTGACTATTTGCTGGGGCATTATGATGATGCCCTGAACGTGGCTGAAGCTGGGAAAAAACTGGTAGAGGGAAAGTATGAATGGAACAGAATCTGGGAAGGTTTTCAAGAAGTTCTTACTTAAAGAGGATTGAAGATGAATATTTTATATATTACTGATAATAACATTATGGGACATGGCGGCGGATGCTTAGGGGCACGGAAATACTATAGTGCGATTAAGGCTTATGCTGCGAAGAAAAATGCGAGTTTTAGAGTCATTTCTCTGGGGCAGAATATGCCGGAAGCAATGAATGTAGATGTTGTTAAAAACAGAAAACTAGATAAAAGTGCCAGGCTGCATGGCCATAGCAATTTTATGTATTTTACCTGGATAAAGCATAAAGATAAAATCATGTCATATCACCCGGATGTACTCTTTTTAGGACGCACACGGTTAGGATTTATTGCTAAAGAATTTAAAAGGGTACAACCTGAAATCAAGATTATTACGTTTGTAGACAACATTGAATATGATTATGTGGATTCCTACTTTGCTTTGAAAAAGGGAATTAAAGGAAAAATCCTTAAAACGATTGAAAAGCATGTGGTGAAAAATGATGAAGGAAATGCAGTAAAATATAGTGATAGGCTTGTCTATTTGACACATAGAGATGTAAAACGATGCAAAGAACTCTATCATTATAATGATCCATATGAGTATATTCTTCCTATATGTTTAGAGCATACTCGTAACTTGAAAATAAAAAATCCTAAGAAAACGGTGGCGTTTATAGGAAGCTTAGGTTATGGTGCTAATGTATCGGCAGTAGAAATGCTGATAAAACAGGTGTGGCTTCCAAATTTTGCCCCAAATAATGACTTCCAGCTCATAATTGCCGGTGGGAATCCCATAGATGAGATTTATCGCTGGACAAAGCTGGCTCCCAATATCAGACTGGTGGCGGACTTCAATGAACTGGAAGATTTTCTTCCGCAAAACAGCTTAATGGTAGCGCCTATTCCAACTGGTGCAGGTATGAAGGTAAAGGTTGCTGAAACTCTCAGCATGGGGCTTCCTATTGCCGGAAGCGATGAAGCGCTGGTTGGGTATGAAGATGCTATAGGAGATGATAAATTAGGAGGCATTCGCAGGGCAAATACTGCGGCTGAGTTTACACAGATAATTCGTGAATTTTTAGAAATGGATGGACGGAATCTGCTACGAGTTGCTTTTCAAAATAAGAATATTTTCAATAAATATTATACTTTTAAAAAAGCCAAAGAAGTTATAGAAAATTGTATGGCAGAGCTTTTGTAATTGGCTATTTTTACTCATATAACTTTATTAGTGTTTGTTATATTAATATTGGGTATTGCATAGATTCTGAATCTTTAAATTTTTAGCCAAAGAAAGATCTGGGCATTAATATGAAATATTTAAATAAAGGAAAAGCTCTTGCTGGTGACGAAATTAAAAAAACAAGAGCTGGCTATTTTATTAGCTTTTCAAGAATTTTGTCAAAGCTATGGACTTAGATTCTATTTGGCAGAGGGAACTTTATTAGGTGCTATCCGCCATCATGGATTTATTCCTTGGGATGATGATATTGATGTTTGTATGCCTAGAGATGATTATGAGAAACTATTGCAGACATATCCTAAAGAGGGGCAGTATCTTCTGAGAGCACCTGCATTAGAAAACCTTTCTCAGCCTGCAAAGCTTGTTGATAGGAATACTGAAGTTAAAATTGAATACAGTGTAGAGAGTGATGATAATCATCTGTGGATAGATATATTTCCTATAGATGGTTTGCTGGATTCATTGTCTATTGTACGTGGTATTTATAAAAAATGCGATTTTTATAGGACAATTTATTGGTTAACTGACGCAAAGCTAGGGAAAGGAAAGAAGAATTATGATGCAGAACGTCTTTTATCCGATTTTTTTATCTAATTTGTGAAAGAATGAGGTTCGCTTTTAATTGAAAACGGGAATTGTAATTTTAAACTATAATGATTACGAAACAACTTTGAAATGCTTACAACCGATTTTGGATTATAAAAACATTGATTATATTATTGTGGTAGATAATTGTTCTACTAATGATTCTTATGATCAGCTTGCTAAGCATCGTAATGACAGGTGGGTTCTTTTACGCTCCCCTAGTAATGGAGGATATGCTAAAGGAAATAATATCGGAATTAATTATCTACTTGAGAATTATAATGTAGATGTTATTGGCATAGTAAATCCAGATATATATTTCTCTGATGAATTTGCAGGGAAGATAAAAAAACTTTTTATAAAATATCCCGATTATGGAATTATAACAGGTGTTCAGCACGACATCTATGGAAATATAAGTAAGAGAGCTTTCTGGCGGGAGTTAGACTTTGGACAGGCAATTATCTCTATGTTTTCTTCCTTTTCAAAGATTCAAGAAATGCTAAAAGGTAACTTTGTAGTAAACACATTGAAAGATAGGAAATCTTTAATTGAGGTTCCAACGGTTGAAGGTTGTTTATTCTTTGCAGACGTAGCCAGTTGGATACAAATCCATGGATTTGATGAAAATACATTCTTATTTATGGAGGATGATATATTAACTAAGAAAATCCATAGGGTTCATAAAAAGATAGGAGTATGTCCTTCTATTGAATTTACTCATGCGCATTCAACTAGCATCAACAAGGCAATATCTTATTTCAAGAAAATGGAAGTTATGTATGATTCAAGAAGATACTTTATTAAAGAATATATAAGTAAAAACATATTTGTTAATTTTCTATTTAATGTATTTATATATTTATCTTGGGTAGAACAAATTGTTTTAGTATATCCGTACTTGAAATTAAAAAAGTAAAGAATTTATTCTATGGATAATAGAGGGATATGTCTTTTGTAAGTGAAAATGTAAAGAAAGGGATATGTTTTTATGAAAGGTATTATTCTCGCCGGAGGTTCCGGCACAAGGCTTTATCCATTAACCAGGGTGACATCGAAGCAGCTGCTTCCGATTTATGACAAACCGATGATCTTCTATCCCCTCTCCACCCTCATGCTGGCGGGGATCAAGGATATTCTCATCATCTCTACCCCGAAGGATCTGCCAAACTTCGAGCGGCTTTTAGGTGACGGCTCGCGCTATGGTATCCACCTCTCTTACAAGGTGCAGCCTTCTCCAGATGGCCTCGCGCAGGCCTTCATTCTGGGAGAAGAATTCATCGATGGCGAGCCCTGCGCCATGATACTGGGGGATAACATCTTCTACGGCGCAGGCCTTACAAAGTACCTGAAAGAAGCCGTTTCCCGCACAGAAGGTGCCACTGTCTTTGGCTACTACGTCGACGATCCGGAGCGCTTCGGCGTTATCGACTTCGACGAAGAAGGGCGTGCCAAGTCTATCGAGGAGAAACCGGCCCATCCGAAGTCGAACTACGCCGTGACGGGTCTCTATTTCTATGATCAAAACGTCTGCGAATATGCGAAACAGGTGAAGCCCTCCGCGAGAGGTGAGCTTGAGATCACAGATCTCAATAAGATCTATCTCGAGAAAGGAAATCTGAATGTAGTCACCCTGGGCCGCGGCTACGCCTGGCTCGATACCGGCACGATGGACTCCCTCTACGAAGCCACCGAATTCGTCCGCTCCGTAGAAACCCGCGCCGGCATCCACATCTCCATGCCGGAAGAAATCGGCTACGTGAACGGCTGGATCGATAAGGCAGCTTTGGCAGAAAGTGCGAAAGAGTATGGCAAGAGCCCGTATGGACAGTATCTCCTGAAGGTCGTGGAGGGGAAGATAAGGATCGAGTAGGGAGGCTACCTGGCGACAGAGGAAGGATATAGTGTATGAATAAACTTGTGAGTGTAATTGTCCCCGCTTTCAATCGGGAAAAGACTATTCGAAGATGTATTGACTCCATCCTGACGCAGACTCATGGGGATCTGGAATTGATTCTTGTGGATGATGGCAGTCAAGATGGGACTGGTCTTATTTGCGATTACTATGGCAGAGTGGATTCTCGAGTGAGAGTATTTCATAATATCAACCATGGTGTGAGCTATAGTCGGAATTATGGACTGGATCATGCGACGGGAGAATATGTCATCTTCGTGGACAGTGATGATTACATCAATACGTCTTATATAGAGCATCTTCTTGAAAAAACAGAAAATGGGAAATTGGCTCTGGTTGTTGGCTCTCTTGTGGTAAAAACAGAAGGGAAGGAGGAAAAATATAATATGAATGAATATTGCCAAAATGGGACTATATACAATGACTACTATGCCCTGCAGAAAATTTCGGGGGGGGGTATCGAACAAATTGTATTGCTGCATGTCAATAAAAGACAATCATATCCGATTCAATGAGGATATGAGTTACAGTGAGGATCGTGTTTTTAATATCGAATACTATAGCCATCTGGAGCATTACGGCATAGCCTCTGAGTCGATTTATACTTGCGACTATGTGCCTGATCAGGACGTCATTCATTTAAGCTTCGAGAAGACAGAAAAAGCGTTTCGCTCTGAGTTAGAAAAGATAAAAAAAGAGCGGGCTTTTGCAGAAAGCAAAAAAATTCAACATCGGGATGAGCTGATGAGTGACGCTATTTCTGCTGCCCTTGGCACCTTTTGCCGGCTGAAAGGGGAAGGGAATGATTACTCTGCTTTTCAAAGAAGAGCGGAAGAAATCAGGAATGCGGCAGGCGCAATGAAGTGTGCCGACACGTGGAAACGCAGGCTCGTGCAAATTTGCTATAACAGTGGCTTCTTGTATCCGGTATACGTATACTATTGTCATAAGCAGAAGCAGGGCATGTGCTGATTCAAAGTGATGATTTGATCAACGTTTTAATCGGCAGATGAATAAGTTCCGATGCTTATGATGAGCAACGGAGTCAATCAATGAAAACTGCCATAGCCATCATTATGACCAATGTCTCCGGCGGCGGCACGCCTCGCCATGCTTTTGAGATGGCGAGGGAGTGGAGCCGCCAAGGGGAGGACGTTCTTTTTATACAGACCTTTCGACGCCTGATCAAAGTTTATTTCTACAAAGAAGGGAAAGTGCAGCATGTCATCCGCTTTTGGGATGAAGACGGCTGCCGTCTTCTGCAGCTTTTGAAAGCAGCGAATGTAGGGATGATCCATGTCGAACACTTGCTTGATGCCGAGCCGTGGATGTTGACGCTTCATCGGGCTCTGCATGTGCCGCTGGTCGTGACAATGCATGATTACTATTTCATCTGTCCTTTTATCAAGCTGACGGACGAACATGACGTGTACTGCGGAGAAAAAGGCGAGGCTGACTGCAATGCCTGCCTCGCGCGCCGTGGATTTGATTCGCTGACGACGGGGGGACAGGTAAAACAGATCTCCTCTTGGAGGAACTGCTGGCTGAACTATCTAAAAGAGGCAAGCCTGATCCTTGTACCGAGTGAGGATATGAAGGAGCGTGTGCAGCGTTATTTCCCGCTGGATACTATCCGGATGAGAGAAAATCCAGAGCTTATCCATTCGCAACGAGAAACTATCCACGTCGGACTGATCGGAAGCCTGTCAGTGGCAAAAGGCGCACAGGTGATAAAAGACTGTCTCTCGTACATCGCAGAAAACCATCTTCCTATCCGGCTCACTCTGTTCGGTACGCTGAATGAAGTCACGCTGTCGGAGGATGAGAAAAAGCAGATCACGATCACCGGCCCTTATAAAGAAGAAAAGGTGTATGGGATGATACGCGGAGCAGGTATCGATTTTTTCTGGTTTCCCGGGGTTTTGCCGGAGACGTACAGCTATACGCTCTCGATCCCCATCCGGCTTCACATTCCGTGCCTCGCGTCCGATCTCGGGGCCATCGCTTCTCGCATTCATAGCCACCATTGGGGCGAAACGTATCCTTGGGAAGCAGGGACGGATGAGATCGTGCATCGCCTTTTGGCTTTTGATTATCATCGGTATGCGAATCCAAATTTTACCATAGAGAATACGTCTTTCAGTTCCGTTGAGGACTTCTATCGGGGAGTTCCTTACAAGCGAGAGGAGCCTTGCGATGAAGAACAGGCGGCATTTCCTACGGCTTTTTCAGAGCTGCCGGCCATACTGCATAGAGAAGAATTTAATGAGCTTTGGCAAGGAGCTTCGCTTTTTCAAAAGGTGCAATTGCTTACGCATATGGATTGTGACTGGCTCCTCTCCGTGTGGCAGAAAAAAGGGGCGGGTTATTTCTTGGGGAAAGTTAGAGAAAAGGTCATGAAGTAGCACGAGCGGTTAAATCGGACTTTATGATATAACTAGCGCTTGAGACATATTTAATGAAGGAGAATGCACATGAATCAGAAAGTCATTGATATTCTATTTTCCATACTTGTATTTTCACTGCCGTTCAAATATATCCCAAAGCTGTTTTGGCAGACATTTCTCGGGGGGCCATTTGGGCAGGATCTGGTAGTATATCCTCTTCTGATGGGCTTTGTCTATACGTTCTACTGTCAATGGAAGCATCGAAATGTCTTGTATAAATGGGATATTTTCAAAAAATTCGCTTGCGCTTATTTGGTCGTGCTTTTTATTTCATTGGTATGGGGACTTTTTAATTATCCGTATTATGAGCAGATTTTGAACGGGCCTGCGGATCAGGTGGAGAAACTTCCTTGGGTGTTGGCATTTTTGCACAGTGTTGGGATTTCTATTTCAGAAAAAACATTGTTGGAATTTTGGATGTTCGCACGTCCTATCAAAGGGGTTTTCTTTGAAGCATTTTATACTTTTGGTGCAGCGTATATGATTTTCTGCTGGTATCATGAGCGTGTATCTCGCGCTGTAGATATCCTTCTAAAAGTAACAACGGTAGATCTTATCATTATAGCAGGCTATGGCCTTGTCGATGTATGCTATCAGAGTGGACAGATGTGGGCACAGGATGTTTTGATGGCGGTCAATCCAATCCTGCATGGTGGGGTGGTTTTGAAGCCGGTGTACTTTGGGTTTGCACCTAGATTTTTCTGGGACAGCCAGGTACGATCCATTTTCTTGGAGCCGTCTTATTTTGGCATATATATGGCTTTTGCTTTTCCCTTGCTCTGGTGGAGTATTTTTCGGGAAAACAAACGATGGAAGCAGGCAATCCTTTGGCTGCTTTTCACGGTGTTGGCTTTTGAAATCTTTTTGACGCAGTCCAGGACGGCTTTGGCGGTCAGTCTGGGCGTATTTGCTATATTTTCTCTGCTCTGCCTGTATCGTTTACAAAAGAAGTTACTGATTCTTTGGGCAGTACTCTTGATTGGCTGCGGTATTGGGTTTGCAGGTTCTATGGAATTTATGAAGACAGGCCAAGTGCCGAGCCAGATCGGTGAGTGGACACCGCTTGCGACAAAGTGGCAGAATATGCAGAAAAAAGCAATGGCTGCAAGTCCTGCAGATGCGAAGAAAGGACAGGCAAGCAAAGGACAGGCAAGCAAAGGACAGGCAAGCAAAGGACAGGCAGGTATGGATAGCAAGAAGTACCTTGATTCAAATCTGAAGTCTCTTTCTGGGGCGAAAAAAGAAGGCGCTCATGCGGGAAGTAATCATTCTCGTTTTACTGTTCAAAAGACACATATTATTATCGGATTGGAGCATCCTCTTTTGGGTGTAGGGACTACTTTGCGCAATGGCTATTTACGTGAGAAATTAGACAAGGATCCCGGTGCAGAAATTCAGAAGTGGAATAAGAATATAGATGAATTGGGATTGCTCAGGGGTGGCTTTGCACTTTTGGGAGATTATTCTCTGCGATTTGCGGAAACCGGTTTTCTTGGTCTTGGACTCTATCTTTTCCCTTCATTGATTTTGATGTGGACTTTTGGGAAAGTATTGATTAAACGAAGGGGGGAGGCATCATCTGTTTTTGTCGCTTTGGCATTCATCGGCATCATGGCGACGGGACTGGGTGATGGAATCAACATTACGTTCTGCTACTGGATGGCTATGGCGCTATCTTTTCTTATGCTGGGCGATGGGGATTCTGACTATGCTTTTTAAGGAAATGCTTATGAACGCTGATGTTGCAATTTAAATCATGCTTGCTTAACTTCTTATAGCAGATGCTAGGGAAACACTGATTAAATCGTTATCTGATTTTACTCTTGGACTTTTATACAACACAAGGAATCACTCGACGCGAATAGCGGGCTATTTAAGGAAAATGATGACGAAGTGTTGTATAAAAATACTTGTAAATCGGATTCTGCGATTTAATCAGCACTTCCCTAGGTTCAAAGATAAGCATGTCCATTTCTATCATCGGAGGAATCTATCATGAATCCATATGAAAACTGGAATATCTCAGATACCGATCAGAAACTGTATTCTATCTTCATGCCACAGTACGTAGAGCGGGTGTTAAAGTTTGCAGAGAACAATCAAAAGCTGGTACACTATACCTCTGCCGCTACCGCGTTGAGCATTTTGAAAAATAAAGAAATATGGATGCGGAACACCCGTTGCATGAATGATTTTTCTGAAGTCAGATATGGAATAGAATTGTTTACTCGATTCTGCCAGAAGCCAGAGAAGTATGATCTACTGAAAAAGGCTTGGGGAAAGAAAGCGGGCGTATTTGAAGAGGCTTTTTTCAGTGCCGTTGAAGCTTTCGATGAATGGTCGAATTCCACATATATTTGCTGCTTTTCTGAACAAGAGGCAGAGGAAGATCAGCTTGGGCGGCTTTCGATGTGGCGTGGCTATGGCACAGACTGCGGAGTGGCTATGGTATTGAGACTAAACTCTTTCTTGCCCCAAAATAACGATTTTCAGATTTATACTACGCCGGTGGAGTACTTGACAGAGAAAGGATTTGACGATTATTTGATTGAGTTTGGGCAGAGAATAGAGGCAGAGAAAAGTTTTATTGAAGCATTGACTGATAGGGTTATCGAGGAATGGACTGCAAACATGATTAAAGCAGCCGTTGTTTCAATCAAGCATCCTGGTTTCAAAGAGGAGAGAGAATGGCGTGTAATCGCTGATCTGAATTCTTGCCAGGGGTTGAAGCTGGATACGATAGCCGTCAATGGCATTCCTCAACTGGTGATGAAACTGCCATTGACCGCGGAAATGGAAAATAATAGAAAAGGTTTTTCTATCCCTGCCAATCTGGACCATTTAATCATCGGTCCGACGTCGCATCCGGCGATCATCGCTAAAGCGCTGGCAGAAGAACTTGCGAAGTGCGGTGTGACAGATCTTTCGAAGAAGATTACTGTATCAGGTATTCCCTATAGGGCGCATGTATAAGTATGAATCAACGTAAATTAGGCATATTTCTCAGCTATCTCAATATCACGCTCCAGTCGCTCCTAGGCTTTCTCTATATCCCCATCCTTCTCCATTACATCGGGAAGAGTGAGTACGGGCTCTATCAGCTGATGGGCTCGCTCATTGCGTACTTCGGCATCATGGACTTCGGGCTGTCGGCGGCGGTGATCCGCTTCTATGCGAAGTATCTCGCACTGAAGGACCGGGTGGGCATGGAGAATATCCTGGCCATCGCGCTTCGCTGCTACGGAGCAGTGATGGGGGTGATGCTCATCGCGGGCGGGGCGGTGTATACGATGCTGGATGCGGCCTTTTCGGGCAGCATGACGGCGGGCGAGGTGGCGGAGGCGAAGGATATTTTTCTTCTGCTCCTCTTGAATATCGTGATCACTTTCTCGACGATGGTTTTCCGTTCGGTGATCAATGCACATGAACGTTTTCTTTTCCTGAAGGGGATGGAGACGGTGCAGCTGGTGTTGCAGCCGATGCTGGTGGTGCTGCTCCTGATGCATCATCCGAGCGCCTTCTCGGTGGCGCTGGTGCAGACGGGGCTGAATCTGGTCTTGAGCCTCGCTCGGGTGTATTATTGTTTTGCCAGGCTCCATGTGCGGATCCGGTATCATTATTGGAGTCATGAGCTTATGGTCTCTTTCCGGCGGCTGGCACTCAGCGTCTTTGCGGTGACTTTGAACGATCAGGTCTTCTGGAAGACGAATCAGATCATCTTGGGCGTCATCAGTGGGACGGCAGCAGTCGCGGTGTACTCGACGGCATCGATCATTTACATGGGCTATATGCAGCTCTCGGGAGCGATCTCCGGAGTTTACCTGCCGCATGTGATGACGCTGGTGGCGGAGAAGGCGACGTCGGAGAAATTGTCCGCACTTTTCATTCAGATCGGTCGCTGGCAGTACTATCTTCTGGCACTGGTTGCGACAGGATTCATCCTCTTCGGCGAGCGATTCATTCGCCTTTGGGCGGGGGAAGGCTTCGAAGAGGCGTATGGGATCACAATTCTCATCATCCTGCCTTTCACGATCGACCTCATTCAGAATGTGGGGCTCGCCATCCTGCAGGCGGAGAATAGGTATGATTTCCGTGCGAAGGTATACTTCGTGACGGGGCTTTTCAATCTGGCACTTGCCATCCCGCTCGGGATGGCTTATGGCGGTACGGGCTGTGCTTTCGCGACAGGGTTCTCGATGTTCCTCGGGAATGGGCTGGTGATGAACTGGTTCTATGCGAAGGAGATCCATCTCGCTATCGCGTCTTTCTGGCGGCAGATCGGGCGTATTTCCGTGACTGTTCTCATTGCTCTTCTGATAGGATTTGGCCTTGTCTCGGGAGTGGGGGCGTGTGGTAATATCGGTTTTCTAGTGGAAATTATTTGTTATACTTTCTTATATAGTATTGGAATCTATACGTTCGCTCTGAATGATGGTGAACGGAAAAAGGTGCGCGGCATCTGCGGAAGGACGCGGATGGGGCGCCGGGTGGTTTTGTACTTGGATAGAGGTGAAGAATCCATGATGCGCTTAAATATTAGTAAGCGGTTAGAGATTCGGGGGGGACTCTCGGTCTAAGCTGCTGATCAAAAAGTTTTTGCGGCATCGGGATTCCTCGCGGAAGTGATAGAGAGATAGATATATCTTTCCTTACCCGGATCCTGCGGTGATGCTGCTGTGGGATAGGATAAGGGAATATGACATGGACCATAGAAAAAAGAAGATAGGCATTTTGACATTTCAGAGGGCTGTGAATTATGGTGCATCGCTTCAGATGTATGCGCTGCAGAAGATGGTGAAAGAGCTGGGAGCAGAGGCGGAAATCATTGATTACGACTGCCCACGGATTTCTGGCTGCTATCAGGCGTTTCCGCTGCGCGCACTGGTGCATCCACGGCTCTTTTTGCATGCGGTTTTGAATTACAAAGAACAGAGCCATAGAAATCAGAAATTTGAGCAGTTCGAGAAAAAGCATATGACCTTCTCGGAGAAGCTGGATGAAAAAGCTCTCTCGCATGTGGCAGACCGCTATGATGCGTACATTGTGGGGAGCGATCAGGTGTGGAATCCACTCATCACGGGTGGGGACAGCGCCTATTTTCTGGACTTTGTGAAGGACAGGCAGAAGAAATTTGCGTACGCCGCGAGCTTCGGTGTGTCTTCCTGGCCAGTGGGATATCCGTCTGCGGGGAAAATGCTCGAAGATTTCCGGGCGATCTCCACCCGTGAAAAGACGGGGGCGGGGATCGTCCGTGCAGTGACGGAAAAGACGCCGCCGCTTTCCGTGAGCGTGGACCCGGTCTTTCTGCCGGGACGGGCGATCTGGCAGCATTTTGTGAAACCGGCCATCGGGCAGAAACCATATCTCTTCATCTATGTGGTAGGGAGCGGGAAGCAGGAAGAGGTGTACCGCACGGCTGCCGAGCTCGCGAAGGAGAAGCATCTGGAAATCATCAACCTGCGCTACGGGAAGCCTCTGAGGCACAAAGAATTCAGCGTCGGACATCTGGCGTATGAGGCGGGACCGGATGAATTCGTCTCCTATATCGCGAATGCGGAGTGTGTGGTGACAGACTCTTTCCATGCGACAGCGTTCTCAACTATTTTCCATAAGGATATGTATGTATCAAAGCCGGAGAAAGTCAGCTCCCGTATCACGGATCTTTTCGATGTGGCTGGCATAGCGGGGCGCTTTATCGGAGAGAAGATGCAGCCCATCGACTGGGACAGGGTGGATGAGCGTCTGGAAAAAGCGAAAGCGGACTCCTTGCGCTATCTGAAAGAAATCATAGAAGGGTAAAGGGCTGGAAGACAGTACTATGAGCAGGACAGAACAATTTGTGAAGAATACGCTGGCGACGGGCCTGCTGCAGATCATCACCATGATTTCCGGCTTCATCATCCCTAAAATAATGCTGGTGTACTTCGGATCTGAAGTGAATGGCATCGTGACATCGATTACGCAGTTCATCGCATACCTGACCCTCTTGGAAGCGGGACTCTCCGGGGCGACGGTATTTTCCCTCTATAAGCCGATTGCCGCCGGAGATACGGATGCTGTGAACCGCATCCTGGTGGCAGCGAAAAATCTGTACTACAAGACGGGACATCTTTTCAGCTGCATGGTCATCCTTTGTGCGGCGGCGTATCCGTTCTTCATTCATACAGGAAAGCTGGACTACGGAGAGCTCTTCTGCTTGTTCTGTATCCTCGGTGTAAATGGGGTGCTGGAGTTTTACACGCTCGCGAAATACCGGGCATTGCTTACGGCGGACCAGAAGACATATGTGATTTCTCTGGCTTCCATCGCACAGGTCGTCCTAAATGTAGCTATCGTGGCTGGGCTTTCCCTCGAAGGATGCTCCATCGTCATCGTGCGCGGGGCGGCTGTACTGGCGATCTTTGCCCGCACGTACATCCTCTGGCGCTACTGCCGTCGGCGGTATCGGTTTCTGGACTTTTCCGTATCTCCGAACAATGAGGCGATGAAGCAGAGATGGGATGCGCTGTATCTGCAGATCCTAGGGGCGATCCATCAAGGAGCGCCGATCCTTATCGCGACCTTCTGCCTCTCGCTGCTGGATGTCAGCGTCTATGCGATTTACAATCTGGTCATTCTGGGGCTGAATTCACTTCTTGGCATCTTCATGACAGGGCTTACCTCCGGATTTGGCGACTTGATCGCGCGCGAGGAAAAAGCGGCTTTTCACAAAGCATTTCGGGAATTTGAATTTCTTTACAACATCGTGATCACTATCATTTACAGTACCATGCTCTTTGTCTACCTGCCCTTCATCGGACTCTATACGAAGGGGAGCGATATCAGCTACCTGTACCCGATCTTTGCCTTCCTGATGACGGTGAATGGCTACGCGTACAATATCAAGAACCCCTTCGGCATGCTCGTCATTTCGGCAGGAAAATACAAGGAAACGAGAGTGCCTACCAGCATCCAGGGGGCCATCGAGCTTGTAGGCGGGATTATACTCTCTCTCCTGTGGGGGCTAAATGGCCTCGTGATCGGTTCCATCCTTTCGAATCTGTACCGGGATATCGAGTTCCTTTTCTTTTCTCCGAAACACCTGACGCGTGAACCCGCTCTTCATACGGTGAAGCTGTGGTGTGTCAATACAGCAATTTTCTGCGTAGCGGCTATCATCAGCTTTGGCCTGCCGGATCTTTCGATAGACAGCTTCGGTGAATGGATTCTCTTTGCGGCGGGGGCTTTCCTGCTCTGCACGCTGGTGGTACTCTCCGTGAACGGGCTTCTCTTTCGGCAGCTCTCGCTGGATGCTTTGGAACGATTCAAACGTATATTTTTTAGGAGACATTGATATGTACGTACAACATAAAAAAGAAGACTGCTGCGGCTGCAGTGCCTGTATGACCATATGCCCTGCCAAGTGCATCACGATGAAACGGGACGAAGAAGGTTTCCTCTATCCGGAAATCGATGAGACGAAATGTCTCCATTGCGGGATGTGTCAGAAAGTCTGCGATTTCAACAAAATACATGACTGGGATGCCATGCCGCAGCCCAAGGCCTATGCCGCGAAGCAGAAATCCGATCTGGAACGCGCAAAGAGCCAGTCCGGCGGGATGTTTGCCGCACTCTCCGACGTCGTACTTGAGATGGGCGGCGTCGTCTACGGTGCAGGCTATGATGAAGAATGGAATGTCATGCACAAGCGGGCCGAGACAAAAGAAGCAAGAGATGAGATGCGTGGAAGTAAGTACGTCCAGAGCGATATGCGGGATACCTTCCGCCGCGTCCTCGAAGACCTTTCGAAAGGCCGCACCGTCCTCTTCTCCGGTACCCACTGCCAGTGCGCCGGCCTGAGAAGCCTCGCAGAAATGAGACATGCGAGGACGGAGAAACTTTTCCTCGTCGACATCGTCTGCCACGGCGTCCCTTCGCCGAAAGTCTATCAGGCGTATATGGAGTTTATGAAAAAGAGGCATAAAGGGGAGATAGAGGGATTCAAGTTTCGCAATAAGAAATTCGGATGGCACAATACCGTTGAATCCGTTACCATTGAGGGAAAAGAATACGACACGATGCTCTATCGAGACTTGTTCTACAATGACGATGCGCTTCGTACATCCTGCTTTAAATGTCCGTATAAAAATGTTGTGCATACTTCGGACATAACGATAGGAGATTTTTGGGGGATCGAAAAATGGGCGGCGGACTTTGATGATACCAAGGGGATTTCACTGGCAATCCTGAATACTCCTAAAGGAGAGCAAATGTTTGAAAAAACAAAAGGGAGTTTAGATATTCGCGAGGCCGCTATTGAGGATTGTCTCCAGCCTTGTCTGAAACATCCGATGCCAAGGCCAGCGACAAGGGAACGGTTCTGGCGTGACTTCAAGACGAAGCCCTTCGAATATGTGCTCGCACACTACACCCATCACTACGGCTGGCGGACCTATACGAAGAAGGCCGTCAAGCGTGTGCTGAAAGCCATCCTCCCTCGCCCCGCGATCGAGGCGCTTAAGAAGCTCAGAGGACGGTAAGGCGGGGGCGCCTCAGAAGTGGCAGAAGCAACGGCAGAACAATGAAAACCCCGGCAGATACTTTCGTATCCGTCGGGGTTTTCATTGTTGGCTCAAGGAAAATCTAGAAAAATAGCAAAGGATGTACCAAAATAATTGATTTTTGTCCCACCCTGGAGTACCATGTAGAGGAGGGGGGATTCTGATGAAAAAGAAGATGATACTAGATCTTATTAAATACCATGAAGAAAAAAATGAAAATGAATTCCGGCGAACCGCATATGAAGTTGCAAAAGATTTCAACCAAAGTGGAGATTATACATTAAGTGAATATATTATGGGGCTATTGACGCCAGCGAATACCTTGTCTCTACAAGCGAATGAATCTAATTTAACATTCTTTTCAAAAGTCAAATTGACGTCATCGGTGCTTCCCGTACCTGAATGCATTAGAAACGATTTAATCGGAGTTGGAAATGCAATTTTAAATAAAACAGGGGTACATAAATTTTTATTTCAGGGAGTACCGGGGACAGGAAAGACAGAGAGCGTGAAGCAGTTGGCTAAATTACTTGGGATGGATTTGTTTGAATTGGATGCTAGTCAGATCATAGATAGCCGTTTAGGACAAACTGCAAAAAATGTAAAAAAACTTTTTGAGGAAATGAATACTTATCCATTATCCAAACACACGATTTTTCTTTTTGATGAAATTGATTCTTTAGCATTGGATCGAGTAAATGATCGTGATGTACGAGAAATGGGACGTGCAACGTCAGCACTTTTAAAGGGGCTGGACGATTTAAGGGAAGATGTAGTACTTATTGCTACGACCAATTTATATCAGATGTTTGATAAGGCATTGAGTCGGCGCTTTGATGCAGTGGTTGATTTCAATCGATATACGCGACAAGATTTAGAGGATGTAGCGGAAGGACTATTAAATGATCAGATTTCGAAGTATCCAGGAATGAAAAAGGACTGTCGCCTATTTCGGAAGATTGTAAAGTTGCCCAAAACCCTTCCAATGCCGGGGGAAATGAAAAATGTCATTCGTACTTCTTTGGCATTTAGCTTACCCGGAAGCGAGACTGGTTATTTGAGTCGACTCTTTTCTGCTTTTTGTCCCGATTTAAAAAAAATGAATGCGGAAGATTTACGAAAGGCGGGATTTACAGTTCGGCAAATTGGTATATTAAAGAATGTATCAAAAAGCAGTGTGGCTAGACAGATTGGTGGTGAATAAATATGAATTCTTTAATTCACTTAAAAGGAAGAATTAACTATCTTGACTCAAAAGCGAAACCCGCTAATCCACAGTTTCGAAAAGGGGAATGCGTCACTTTAGCGGAATTGAAAATGCATGAAAGGGAGTTGGAGTATTTTCTTGATATGCCCCATATCACTGAGCAGTTGGGGGGGGTTCTGGTTAGCGTACATTATAAGAGGGTGATTCCTAAAAGTAGAAGGCTTTCCTATTATTTTTCAAACGGAAATATGGATGCCAATGATGCGGTTGTGGGGGCTAAATTTGGATTAAATGATGCAGGAAATAAATTTCATATCATTACCTATTTCATCGGTATTGAAACTATAAGGGAAGCCATCAATAAGGTGAAATCTGTTATTGATTTTATGAATTATATGCATTTGGAAAAGGCTGATGAGCAGTTTCTTAAGATTTTGTACGCTCCCAACGAACGGAAAAAGAAACAGGAGCGAGGAGCTGAACATAATGCAAGCGAGAAAGAGAAGCAAACGTATTACTTAAAGTGGTTAAAGGATCATGGTCAGAGCAAAACGGCACTAGGGAAAATGTTGGTAGAAACGTCTGAGATTCATACGTTTAAATTGCCGACTTATGAAGTACATGAAAAAGGAAATGCGGTTGTAACAATATATAAAACGAAAAAGAATACCATTGAGTTGATGAATCAATTGGGAATTACAATTTCACAAGACAGAATTGTAAATGATACGACGATGCTTTTGTATCCAGATGAAATTTTGAAGCTGAGAGCTGATGCACCTTATTTAATTGCGATGGCTGTCAGTGATTTTTGCCAGTATCATTTCGAGGATAACCATTTGCAATATGGCGGAAGAACAATCCCGTCTCCTCGTGGAGAACCTGTGATCGGGGTCATAGATGCACCTTTTGATATGAATGCATATTGTGCAGAGTGGGTGGAATATCATCAAGTTTTCCCGGACGATATTTCTGTGGAAGCACAAGCGCTGGATCATGGAACCGAGGTTTCCTCTCTTATCGTGGATGGGGAATCGTTTAATCCATCTCTGGCGGATGGTTGTGGACGTTTTCGTGTTAGGCATTTTGGTGTCATTGCCGGAAAAAGGGGACAGTCATTCTCTTTGCTGAAGTCGATTCGAGAAATTGTAGAAGGCAATCCGGATATCAAAGTCTGGAATTTATCGCTGGGGTCGCAATATCCAATACATGAGAATTACATTTCCCCTGTGGCGGCACTTTTGGATCAACTTCAGTATATGTATGATATTATTTTTGTTATAGCGGGAACGAACGATCCTTTAGAAACCAGAAAAATGCCTATGGGGGATCCGGCGGATTCAATCAATTCAATGGTAGTTAATTCGGTGAGAAAAAATGGGCTGCCTGCAAGTTATACTCGAGTCGGACCGGTATTATCTTTTTTTAGAAAACCTGATATCAGCTATTACGGCGGGGATCGTGGAGAATGGCTTGTGGGATGTACAGGCTTTGGGAAGAAAAATATTTGTGGGACGTCTTTCGCAGCACCTTTGATTACGCGAAAAATGGCTTATATGATTTATAATCTTCATTTACCGAGAGAAGTAGCAAAAGCTTTGTTGCTGGATACAGCATCAGGTTGGGAAAGTGTTAAGAATTTTGAGGAAATAGGGTTCGGCGTTCCACCTTTTCATATTCAGGACATTGTAAAGTGTAAGGATGATGAGATTCGTTTCTTCTTTTATGAACGAGCTAAAAAATATCAATCGGTCGTGTACAATATTCCCGTACCGAAAGATGGGGATACCAATAAATATCCTTATATTGCAAAAGCTACTTTGTGTTATATGCCGCTTTGCGATAGAAGCCAAGGGGTAGATTATACAAACACGGAGCTTGATATTCATTTTGGGAGAGTTGGAGATGATAGACGGATTAAAACGATCAATGACAACAGGCAGACTGAAAGCGGTGATTATACCAAGGAAGAGGATGCACGTAACCTATATAGGAAATGGGATAATGTGAAGCATATCGTTGAATCGTATAATCCTAGGAAAAAGTCCAAAAAAGCGTATGAAGGCAAGATGTGGGGGCTGGATATTAAACTTAAAGAAAGACTTAGTCGGCGATATCATGATGGCCTTCGGTATGGGGTCGTTATTACACTTAAGGCTTTAGATGGGAAAAATCGTTGCAACGAATTCATGTCGCTTTGCGCTAGCGAGGGGTGGCTTGTTGTACCTGTTGATGTGGAACAGCAAATTCAGGTGCAGCAGTTGTCAGAAGAAAATGTTCGGTGGGATGACTAATTGGATAAGCATAGGAGAGGATTTCAATGCTGCTATATGAGACTAAACTTCTTATTAGGGAAAAATTGGACGCCAAAACGTTTGTTAATCTTATTATAAAGTGGAACCAGGAGAGTCCGCACAGGGACACTGTTATTAAAAATATTGCTTGGAATGGCGAAAGCAATGTTCGATATACCAATGGCCCTTTGTCTTTAGCGATTCAGTTATGGGAGGAGCGGGAACTTGTTGCAGCTCGGTTTGAAAAGAAAGAACAAGATGGCGCTATTTGGGATACTGACTTCGTGGCTGATTTTAGCAAGAAAGAAGTTGTTATACAACTGAGTCGTAGCTATACAGAAAGAGCCTTGATGGAGGATCTGAAGTTTTCTGTACCATATTTCCTATCCCTGCTAATTGATGGTGGATATTTGCAGGATGATGTAGATCTACCAATATCTCGGAATAGTATTCTGATACAAAAGGAGAATGTTGATTTATTAAAAGGTTTGGCTCATGGAGAAAAACTATATAAGCTGCCCGTGGTTTATATTTCTTGCTACCAAAATAATGAGGTTTTCATCAATGAAAAATATTTATGCAGGCAATTGAAAGGCATAGCACATATATTGATGGAGTCGGATTGTTCTTTAGATGGATTAATTCGCAGATCCTGCTGTGATAAAAATGCATATGGAGGTGCAATTGACATTTACTATCCTAATGGAACGTCTAAGAGATTTTTTAAATCTCCTAGCTCGAACAGAGAGGCAATGTCGAATGTAATCATTCGGAATGTTTTACGGTATATGAATAGTCAGCATATTCCCAATGAATTTACTTGGGATGGTTTTACGACTGCGCTCTTACTGGCATCTGATGCCCAAAGAAGACAGGAAATTAAACGCATTAAGCAAGACTCAAAGAAAAATATTGAAAAGTATGTGGATGCATTTGATCAAGAGAACAAAGCGCTGAAGGAAAAGGTTCAAGAACAAAATGATATTATACAGTCATTAAAAGCAGAAATACAGGGGCTTAATGCGAAACTGGCATCTGCGGAATGCACTCCGGCTGTAAATATGGCAAATGAAAAAGAATTTTATGTAGGTGAAATCACAGGGGCGATACTTGAGGCTATCGTTGAAGCACGAGATAATGTGCAAGAACATACGAGAAGAGCAGATATTTTGGATGATATTCTACAGTTTAATAATCAGGAAAAAGTGTTAAAAATTTTAGAGGATAGGCGACAAGAGGTCAAAAAAATATTCAAGGATTACAAACGAATGACTCCTGATATGCGAAAAAAATTGTCAAACTTAGGGTTTGATATTACAGAATTTGGGAAGCATTATCGATTAAAATATTATAACGATAATCGTTATGTGACAACTGTAGCTAAAACGGGCAGTGATTGTCGAGAGGGAAAGAACATTGCCAGTGTAATAATAAAAGGAATGCTATAGCTATAACACTCATATAATAGTGTAACTTAGTGAATCAATGTTTATATATGTGTCATGCAGGATAATATGGAATGATATTGAGCGAGAGCGGAGAATTCGCAAGCATGGCAGTTCGGACTTTAGAAAACCTAATAAAGACATGTGAAGAGGATACGAGTGGTCTTATTAGGATGAGAGGGAAGGGAAAATACAAATATGACTATCATCGTAACCGGCGGAGCCGGATTTATTGGATCGAATTTTATTTTTCATATGCTGAAGGCGCATCCGGAAGACCGCATCGTCTGTCTGGATAAACTGACGTATGCGGGGAATCTGTCGACGCTGAAGGGCGTGATGGGTCTTCCGAATTTCCGCTTCGTGAAGATGGATATCTGCGACAGGGAAGCGGTTTATGGGCTCTTTGAAGAGGAGCATCCGGATGTGGTCGTGAATTTCGCGGCGGAGTCGCATGTGGATCGCTCGATCGCAAATCCGGAGATTTTCCTCGAGACGAATATCATTGGCACGGCGGTCCTGATGGATGCGTGCCGAAAGTATGGCATTGAGCGGTATCATCAGGTGTCGACGGATGAGGTGTATGGGGATCTGCCGCTGGACAGACCGGATCTGTTCTTTACGGAGGAGACGCCGCTCCATACGAGCTCGCCGTACAGCAGCTCGAAGGCAAGCGCGGACCTTCTGGTGGAGGCATATCACCGGACGTATGGGCTGCCGGTGACGATTTCCCGCTGCAGCAATAACTATGGACCGTATCAGTTTCCCGAGAAGCTGATCCCGCTCATGATCGCGAATGCACTCGCGGATAAGCCGCTTCCGGTCTATGGAGATGGAAAGAATGTGCGTGACTGGCTGTATGTGGAGGATCACTGCAAAGCCATCGATCTCATTCTGCAGCATGGCCGTGTGGGTGAGGTGTATAATATCGGCGGGCACAATGAGATGGGAAATATCGATATCGTGAAGCTCATCTGCAAAGCGCTGGGAAAACCGGAGAGCCTCATCACGTATGTACAGGATCGCAAAGGCCATGACCGCCGCTATGCCATCGATCCGGCGAAGATCCACGGGGAGCTGGGCTGGCTGCCGGAGACAAAATTCGCAGACGGTATCAAAAAGACGATCGAGTGGTATCTGACACATAAGGACTGGTGGGAAGAGATCGTGAGCGGCGAGTACCAGACGTATTATGAAAAAATGTATGGAAATCGATGAGAGGCGTGGGCGAGCATGAAGGTATTGGTGACAGGCGTGACGGGGCAGCTTGGCTATGATGTGGCATCCGAACTGTCACGCCGTGGTATCGAACATAAAGGTGTCGGCTCGAAGGATATGGATCTGACGGATGCGAGGCAGGTGGAGGAGGTCATCCACGCCTATCATCCGGATGTGATCATTCACTGCGCGGCATATACCGCGGTGGATAAGGCGGAAGACGAGTCAGATGTATGTATGGCGGTCAATGCGGATGGGACACTGGCTATTGCGAAAGCAGCGAAAGACATCGATGCGAAGATGGTGTACATCAGCACGGACTATGTGTTCGGCGGGGAAGGAAATCTGCCCTTCGAGGTAGATGCGGAAAAATTTCCAGTCAATATGTATGGGATGACAAAGCTCTTCGGCGAACAGGCGGTGCAGATGCTTCTTCAGAAGTATTTCATCATCCGCATTTCCTGGGTCTTTGGCAAGAATGGGAACAATTTCATCAAGACGATGCTGAGGCTTGGCAAGGAACGGAAGGAACTGAATGTGGTCGCTGACCAGTGGGGCTCTCCGACCTACACAGCGGATCTTGCGCCACTCATCTGTGATATGATCGAGACGGAAAAGTATGGCGTCTATCACGCGACGAATGAAGGCGTCACCTGCTGGGCTGATTTTGCGGCGGTGATTTTCAAGGAAGCGGAAATTTCCTGTGAGGTGCATCCGATCCCGACAGAAGCCTATCCGACCAGAGCCCAGCGGCCGAAAAACAGCCGCCTTAGCAAGAAAAGCTTGGACATAGCAGGTTTTTCTCGCCTGCCGGACTGGCGAGATGCGCTGAAAAGATACCTGATGGAGATCGGCGAGAAATAAAAAGGCGGGCTGTTGGCAGCAAATAGTCAGCAGCTCTTTTTAGCATGGAGTCAATGAAAGGACAAGAATACGATGGGTCAGATCAAAGTTACAAAAAATGTGGGAGGCATCGAAGGCCTTTGCATCATAGAGCCGGCTGTTCATGGGGATGCGCGTGGCTATTTCATGGAAACGTACAATCAGAAAGATATGGAAGAAGCTGGCTTTCACATCCATTTCGTCCAAGATAACCAGAGCATGAGCACGAAAGGCGTGCTGCGTGGGCTGCATTTTCAGAAGCATTATCCGCAGTGCAAGCTCGTGCGTGCGGTCAAAGGAAGGGTTTTCGATGTGGCCGTCGACCTTCGTGCGGATTCTGTCACCTATGGGAAATGGTATGGCGTCGAGCTGACAGAAGAAAATAAAAAGCAGTTCCTCATCCCGGAAGGCTTCGCCCACGGTTTCCTGGTACTGTCGGATATAGCAGAATTCTGCTATAAGGTGAATGATTTCTGGCATCCGAATGATGAGGGCGGCATGGCGTGGAATGATCCGGATATCGGGATCGAGTGGCCGGAGCTCAAAGGTGAGTACCATGGCTCTCCCGCGGCAGAAGGCTATACTATGGCCGATGGCACGCCTCTTACTCTGTCAGATAAGGATCAGAAGTGGATGGGGCTGAAAGAGACGTTTAAGTTTTGAGATGTTGAGACTAAGAGACGGTAGACATCAAAGGTCTGACATCAGGCATCAGATGGCAGAAACCAGAGGTCAGAAGTTTGATATCTAACATCTAAAGTCTTCAAGTTTTCAAGTCTTCAGGTCAGTCTTTTGCATGGGTGCGATAAAAACCGGTTGTTTTATCATAGGAGAGCAAGGCATGTGATAAAATAGTCGGTTTTTATAACATGGGGAAATGTGATATGATGACATTGATTTTTATAGCAAGAAAAAATTTGTGAAAAAGACTTGCGCCAAAAAGAGGGAATAGGTATGCTTTTGACAGACAGACAGACAGACAGACAGACAGACAGACAGGCAGACAGGATGACCGACGGACAGAATGGCGGACGAAGTGAGCGAGGATCTAGCTGAATTCAACAACGACGCGATCACAAAACCGAGGCCTTCAGAGTGAT
>ERZ1023822.89-NODE-89-length-35016-cov-12.804153_pt1 | contig 35016 bp, 47 predicted proteins | sample MGYA00380379_ERZ1023822 | MGnify/ENA primary metagenome ERZ1023822 (study PRJEB33179, sample SAMN07448988) | human gut metagenome | biome: Human-gut; feature: Human associated habitat; material: Faeces | host: Homo sapiens | place: India: Bhopal | collected... | reverse complement strand
ATGATAATGTATATGTAAATGATAATGTTTATGATAATGTAGATGTTAATGATGTTTCTAAAGAAACAAATATATTAGAACCTTCTAAAGAAGTTTCTATGCAAAGTTTTTCCGAGAAAAACGTTTGCGCTGCAGAAGAACCGCAAAAAAGTTCTGAAAAGAAGAAATCCAAGAAAGGCGAAATCGACTACGCAGCAATCAAGGACTACTGGAACGAGCAGCACGACAAGACCAACAGCGCAATGCGAAGGCTGACGCTGATGACGGAAAACCGCAAGGAAGCAATCAGAGGAAGGCTCAAGGACTGCAAGGGAGATATTTCCAAGATTTACCTAGCCATCGACAAGGCTATGGCTAGCGACTATCTGAACGCAGGGCATTCCTGGGCATCATACGACTGGGTAATGACAAGGAAGTATTTCCCGAAGGTGCTGGAGGGCAACTACGACAACACCAAGCCAGCCGCAAGCCAGCAGCCGCAATCGGCAGCAGCCAAGGCGCAGGATCCTTCGGCAACGGCAAGACCGAGCATCGGGGAACTCTACGAGCAAGCCAAGCACCAGCAGCCATCGAGCCAGCAGAATCAAGACAACAAGTTCCGGTGGGTAATCCAGCAGAACCTCGAAGACTTGAAGAAGAACCCGAACAACAAGCCAGCCAAGGATTCGCTGACAAGATACTACGAGAAGGGAGTTCTGCAGCGGCTTGGCATCGACTGGAAGCCCGAAAAATAACAAATGAGGGCAAAATCAGCCGCTCTGGGACGTTTTCACGCTTCGGGCGGTAAATTATAAGCAAACAGATTTTAAACGCTTAAAACAAAAGAATTATGGCAGAATACAATAATCAGAGCATTGACATCGACCTCGAGGATATGTTCAACAATTTATCGGATAAAGACCAAGAGGAATTTTTGGTTGACATGTTCAGGAACTTACCAGGCGAAGAAGAAAGAGCGGACGTTGTAAAGGATAATATGTGGTATCTCGAAGACGATACTGCTGCCGACATCATTACCGACACCTTCGAGAGAATGAGCAGTTCAGACCAAAAAGAGATTGCCGAGCGCATTGCAGATGCACTGACATCTGAGCAGCGTGAAGCACTTGCTGAGTACATCAAGGAGGGATAGCTATGAAGAAAATCAAAAGTAAGAAAGTTCAGGACTATGTTATGAACGACATGGTGTTTAAGGTTGATATGCCAAGGCTATTGAAAGAGATAGCAGAGTGTTCAAAAAGTACTCCTTATCCTGTGACTTTTACGATTATGGCACGTGTGCTTGAAATACTTGCAGAAAGGGCTGTTGAAATAGATGACCCTGCGCTAAACATCATTATGATGCATCTTGGACTTTACGAAGGGGTGCATGATGAGAACGCAAGTAAGGTTATATCTCGATTGCGCAAGTTGATTACGGATGAACAAAAAAAACGGAGGAATAGCCATGAATGAATTATTTTTTCACGAATGCAGAGCCGCAGGGCTTGTCTTCAAGACCTCGGACGATTGGTTTAAATGGCTGACCGAAAACAGCTACGACATCAAGAAGCCAGTTGCAGAGCACGAAGGCTTCCAGTTCAATATCAGGGATGAGTGCATCAATCCGCACGTAATCGAGTATGCCGCAGAGGGTGCAGACAACTGGGGATGGAAGGTAATGACCGCCAATACACAGTTCGGCTGGATATGGGGCTACAGCATTCAAAAAGGGAAGCATGGGTACGACAGCCCGGTAGCCTACCCGAGCAGATACGACACTCTCAGCATCTTCTACGGTAATGAGAAGGAAGCGGAGCACGATGCCCTGACCTGCATCATCAGAGACCTCGAGAAGAATGCTGGAACCAAGAACACCAACCTCCTTCTCTGGGCGGCAAAGAAGAAGCGTGCAGGCATCATTCATCCGCAGCTGGAACTTTTTAAATAGCGAAAAGATATGGTTAGACAACAGATAGGCTTTTTGATGATCGTAGTAGCAGCTACGATTGGTGTAATTGCATTATCAGCAATTACAGACACTATCCGGCAGTGGAAGACGCTGGACAAGGAAGGAAAGATAGGTGGCTGCGTAATGGTTGCGTTGCTCCTATGGGCGACAATCACGACAGCTGCGCTAGGTATGTTACTCTAAAACGTATTGGCTATGTACAGAGTTGATAATATTAAACTGGTCCGTGAGTGTGGTCTTCATCATCTGTCAGTCGGAGACAGAGACGTCTGGCTGACATGTGATGAAATCAAGTTTCTCGAATGTATCCTCAAAGATTACAATGCGGACCCGAACAATTTTAAACGCAGATAAGAAATGAAGAAGATAGAAATCGTCACGGACGAACACCGACATCACTTATACATCGGCAACACCGATTTCTGGCTCAATACCAAGGAACTGCTGGAACTTTATTTTAAACTCGGAGACGTTAAGTTATAAACAATAAAAAACATTCAGATTATGGAACAGAAAGATATTGATGTTTATGAGATTTTGAAGGATGTGCCTAAAGGCACTGAGTTTTACACGTCACTTTGCGGAAATGTTGGGCTCGCCTATCTTGAATCCAACAAGGAAGCAGGGGAAGCTATCTGGACTGAGAATAAGGAAGGAGAGTATTCCTTCAACAAGAACGGCAGATGGATGAAGGGAGGAGAAGTAACGTTTTTCCCTTCGGAACAAATGAGAGACTGGAGCAAGTTCTTCAAGAAGGGAGACGTGCTGGAGTATGTAGGCGACAAGAAATTACAAGGAACCTGCACATTCGAGAAATACGAGGATGAGACGAAGACACGCTTTTTCGGAAGATTCGTCAAGGAGAAAGAAGTACTTAACCCAAACCTTTCTGCGAATTTCCGAACAGTCGATTGGGTCAAGAAACATGACCCAACTGGATATATCCGATTCGTTGAAGAGCGGCTCGGTGGCAAGTTGAACCGTAAAACTCTGGAGATTGAGAAGGCTCAGCCAGATTTCAAGGACGGAGATATAGTGTTTGAGGAAGGAAATAGAAATTATTGTAGTGCAATAGGTGTGCTTAAAAAGGATGAGCAAGGCTGTTTTATGTTTGATACATTTTTAACCAAAGATAAGGTTTGTTATAATTCAGAATATATATATCTTCCAATGCGTCTTGCCACAGAAGAAGAGAAAAAACAGTTCTTCTCAGCTCTAGAAAAGGAAGGAAAGGCTTGGGATAGTGATAAGAAGCGAGTTTTTGACTTGAAACCAGTTTTTGAAGTAGGCAAACTCTACGTTTTCAAAGAGGAAGACGAGGACGGAGAGCTGACAATCATCGGTAAACTCATCGACAAGAACGAAAGCGAGGACACGCTGACATTCGGCAACCAGTACGAAATCGAGAACGAGAAGTTCGTGACCGACCAGACCTTCGACCTGCGTATCAGCGTTAACAAGGAACTGCGAGAAGCAACAGAGGGCGAATGTTGCACGTTCCAAGAGGCTTATGACCTCTGGGAGAAGAGCAAGGGGCATCCAAACTTCAAACCTTTCGACAAGGTATTGGCAAGGGTCGGATGCGGATTCAAGTGGTTTCCTGCATTCTTTATCCGAGACCGTGGAGAGAGTTTCACGAATAGATACAACGTCCTGCCTTTACATACCGGAAAGCCAGCGGATTTCTTTAGCTGCATCCCATTTGAGGGGCACGAGAACATCGCCTTCACTTCCTACGATGTTGAGGATTTACCATTCTAAGACGTATGGCGAGTGAATTATGCAAGGCTTGCGATTCCGGGCGAAACTGCATAAATGGCATATACTGCCCGGAGCGCAAGCAATATGTAGAACATCAGGTAATACTTGAATGCAATGAGCGATTTCGCAACAAGGGAGAAGAACAGAACGTACTACCAGGAACACCGGGAGCAGATCCTCAGAGCCACGAAGGAGTGGCGAAAGAGAAACCGGGAAAAGTACCGGGCGTATCAAAAGGAGTACTGGAGTAAGCACTACCGGAACTACGGTACGAAGAACCGGGTAGCCGACAGAGCGATGCGTGAGAGGAAGAAGCCGGACGTAGAGAAGGCTCTTTCCATGTTCAAGAATCCGCAGCAGGCAGCGCATCTGGCATGGCTGATAGACAACAAAAAGAATAATCGGTCGTGAGTTCAATAATAGAGTTATTAACCAGCGAGGACAGAAGGAGATAGGCTCTAATATCAAAACAAATAAACTTATAACATCTTGAAATTACGATATGAGAGCCGGAAACGCATCTCCCGAAGTCTGACAACAAACAAAGAAAGCGAGGTGGTACATGAAGAAGTAAGAAAAAGAAATCGTTAGAAATTATGCTTTTATTCATTCGGCTGGCGGTGGAAGAAGGAAGAACCCTGCAACATATACATTTTGTTATTCATTTATTTTGCAAGCGCAGGCACAACTTCCGGAATCCCTGCCAGCTTTCTCTATCGCAACCAAAAAGAAGGGAAAGAAAGGGGTAGGGGAAAGATAGGGATAATAACGCATGTGCGCACGTATATGCGCACGTAAAGGGTGTTGGATAATAAACTACACCAGCAAAACAAAATAAACGCTTATGCGTGAAATTTAAACGAAATAATTACTTTAAAGAAAAAATGGAAAAAGGAACAGTTATAATTGGAATCGACCCCGACAACCTGGAAAGCGGAGTTGGAGCAGTCTTTGACGACAAGAAGTTTCTCGCCTACAAGATGAATTTTCCTTCATTGATAGATTACCTCAAGGCTATGAACGAGAGTTGCAAAAAGATTAAGGTCGTTATTGAAGGCGGCTGGCTTAATAAGAGCAATTGGCATGTGCTTAATCGGTTCATGACAGCAGTCAAGGCAGCAGCAATCGGACGCTCTACCGGAATGAACCATCAGACCGGAATCTTGATTGTCGAGTGCTGTAAACACTACAATATCCCCTGCGAAATCATCAAGCCATTGAAAAAATGCTGGAAGGGGAAGGACGGAAAAATCACGCAGGACGAAATTGCTTATTTTGTAAGCGCAGGACAAAAGTTGCCGAGAATGAACCAAGACCAGAGAGACGCACTTCTCCTCGCATGGGTCTGTGCAGGATACCCGGTCAGAGTGATGCCGAAGAAACCGCAGACAACCCTGCAGAAGACCATCAGAGCCTTTGATGGATAAAATAAAACGAAGTGTTGGAAAAAGTTAAAAGTGGGCAAAGAGCGAACAACTAAAGCAAAAAAGTAGTATCTTTGCGCCAGTGTTTATCAGATAAGCACGTATTTCGAACTTAAAACAAGAAGAAAATGAAAACAGAAGAAATCGCACTATCGAGGGTCAGCGAGAATGAGGCGAACCCTAGAGAGATAAGTCAAGCGAACTTTCAGAAGCTTGTGCAGAGCATCATTGTGTTCCCAAGAATGTTGACCCTGCGCCCGATTGTTGTTGATGAGACCTTCCACGCATTGGGTGGCAACATGAGACTGAAAGCCTTGCAGCACATTGTCACGATGGACGAAGCAAGCATTCAAGTAAAGCTGGATGCAGAGCAGCGTCTGTCCGATGAGGAGCAATCCGCATTGATGGAGTATTGGCAGGGATGGCAGCAGCAGCCAACAGTAACCGTGGTGAGCGCATCAGACTTGACAGAAGCACAGAAGCAGGAGTTCATGATTAAAGACAACCTATCCTTCGGCAACTGGGACTTCAACGACCTTGCGAACCGATGGGACAGCGCACAGCTTCAGAACTGGGGTATGCCAGTCTGGACCCCAGCACCAGTGGAAGCAAGCAGCACCAGCAAGTGCAAGAAGAAAGACAAGGACGACCAAGAGGGCGACCCATTCGCAGGGGAACTACCTCCTGAAATCGAAGGGCAAGACTTAACTCCTGACGACTTGCCAACGATAATGGGCGATGGCGTTTTGCCACGTGAGAACGTAATCATTCACTACAAGCCAGCCGATGAGCCATTCATTGCCAAGTTGCTGGGAGTTGATCATATCGACCGCATCGTCTGGAACTTTGATGAACTGAAACCAAGACAAGAAGGAAAGGAGGAAGACAATGGAGAAGAATAAAATAGAGAGCATCAACCTGCACGACCTGGTGGAGAACCAAGACAACCCACGCAGCATTGAGCCACAGCAGATGCAGAAACTCGTTGAGAGTATTCTGACGTTTCCGAAGATGTTGCAGATGAGACCAATCGTCTGTAATGAGAACCGAGTTATCCTAGGAGGAAACATGCGCTTCCGTGCCCTTCTCAACATCGAGCAGATGGAAGACGAAGCTATCAAGAACGCAATAGAAGCCGTTGCCGTGAAACTGACCGATGGAGAGAAGCAGCAGCTTTGCAGCCACTGGGAGAAGTGGAAGGCAGAACCAAAGGTCGAGGTCGTTATTGCTGACAGCCTATCCGATGAAGAGACGGACGAGTTCATCATCAAGGATAACGTCTATTTTGGCAGCTGGGACGAAGAGAAGCTAAAGGGAGCATTTGATGTTGACGATATGCAGCGATGGGGATTGAACCCCTGGGAAATCCAGCAGGAAGCCACGACCTACGAACCAGCAGAGGACGAAGAACAGCGCATCATCATCGTATACCGCAGCGAGGACGCACAAGCCGTGGCAGATATGCTGGGACTTGACGCAATCGAGAAGCGCAACTTTGATGTGGACGAACTCAAAGAAAAAACCGAATAGTCGGAAATTTAGCGTTTAAGTCGGAGAAACGTTTGAAATGGATAAACTATCCGCTCTGAACAATTCAATCCGGCAGAGGCGAAATTTAACAAAAATAACTCGAATATGAGAAAGACTTGTGTTTTTATCATTGGAACCAACGCCAGCGGAAAGAGCACCGTTGCCCGAAAGCTGATAGAAAGCTTTGGTGGCATTGAGAGCTACAAGGACGGAATAAGCAGCACCAAGGATGGAGTTGCATTTGCAGGGCGATACGATGTTAAGTACGGAGGTGTTGACAACCTGAACGGTACGACTATACTTCGTGACATCGTGAAGAAGGCACTGGAGAGCACCGACTGCATCATTTGCGAAGGGATGAGACTTAAATGCTGGGGTCCGAACTTGACGCACGCAATGTTCAATGCGGACAGACAGATTGTAATCTTCTTATACGCACCACTGGAAGAAATCCAAAAAAGGCTCGCAGAACGGTCGAACGGAACGTTGAGCAAGGATATTATCCGGGGACAGCGAGAATCGGCACACTCGGCAAAGAAATGGCAAACTGCGGGTTGTGACGTTGTAGCGATAGACACCACGAAGCAGACAGCAGACCAAATCGCAGACTTTATCATCAACAAAATAAATTCATGAGGATATGGCAGAACATTATGGCAACACGCCAAGAATAACATACGAGTTTCCCGACTGCTCAATGCCAATGGCTTTTGACACTTACAATAATTGCAGCTTTGGCTGTATGTATTGCTTTGCTCAGAACCAGCGAGGTATTGGCAGCAAGAAGAAGGAATACCTGCACAAGGAGGTTAAGGACGTGAGCGTTGAACGCATCAAACGAATGTTCATTGACCCAGACAAGCACGGTGGAGACTTTGCGCCATACATCAAGGCTCGCAAGGTTATGCAGTGGGGAAGCATGAGCGACCAGTTCGACAACTTCGAACGTAAGTACGGAACGACACTTGAACTTTTGCGCTTCTTCAAGGATATAGACTATCCGCTTTGCTTCTCGACCAAGGGAGCATGGTTCACCAAGGATGAGCGATACATGGACTTGATCAGAGGGCAGAAGAACTGGAACTTCAAGTTCTCAATCATCACCAGCGATGCAGAGAAGGCTAGAGTAATAGAGCGAGGGGTTGAAAGCCCACAAGCAAGACTTGAAGCCATCGAGCGCATCGCCAATGCAGGAGCAGGAGGTGCAACGCTGAGACTGAGACCCTTCATCATCGGAGTGAGCACGCCAACGTACCTCGACCTTATCAAGGAAGCATTCAACAGAGGGGCTACAGCTTTGAGCACTGAATTCTTCTGCCTGGAAACGAGAAGCCCGACATTGAGGGAATTGTTGCCTACCATCAGCAAGATGGCAGGTTTCGACATTCTCGCATTCTACAAGAAGTACAGCGTACAGTCCGGCTATCTGAGACTGAACCGCAAGGTCAAAGAACCGTTCTTCAGGAACATGAAGGAACTGTGCGACCAGCTGGGAATGCGCTTTTATGTATCGGACGCACACTTCAAGGAACTTTGCCACAACGGAAGTTGTTGCGGATTGCCGCCAACGTGGAACTACAGCAGGGGGCAGATGTGCGAAGCACTGAACATTTGCAAGCGCAAGGGATACGTGAGGTGGAGCGACATCAAGCTGGATGCAGAGAACCTTTTGAGGGCGAGACTGGAGAAGGCGATGAACCTGGGAACACGTGAGAAATACTCGAAGTATTACACGATGAGCGCAGCCGACTACATGAAGTGGTGCTGGAACAATCCGCAGGCAGCGCACTCGCCATACAAGATGTTCGAAGGGGCAATGTTGCCAGCTGACGAACGAGACAGCGAGGGAAACATCGTATACAAGTACAACGGAGCGAAATTTTAAATCAAGAATCGTATGCCACAAGGTAATAACAATAAACATCGAGCGCAGAAAATCGACATCGAGAACCGCCTGCAGATTATCGCACCCCTATACCGCAAGGGATGGACGGAGCGAGAAATCACGGCAGAGGTGAGGAAACGGCTCGACAGACCGAAATACAATCAAGCGCACTGCGACATTCAGCGGTTATTGAAGGAGTGGAGGGAAGAGAGACTGACCGACACGGACGAAAAGATAACAAGCGAGGTGGCAAGGTTGAAACTGGTGATACGTGAAGCCTGGGACGCATGGGAGAAATCCAAAGCGGACTATAACAGCAAGACACAGACACAAGTCGGACTGCCTAACAAGGATCCAGACACTGGGTTGGTAACGATGGATACCGTCAAGGCGATAATGTTCGATGCTGAGAAGCGAGGACTAGGAGACCCAAGGTATCTTGACATCATCCTAAAGGCAGAGACGCAGATTTGCAAGCTGCTCGGACTTGATAAGGTCGTGCTCGACCTGAACGCAGGCTTCCAAGGCGGCATCGAGGTACGATACATCAACTCGGGACACCAGTGCGCATCCAGCGAGCAGGAAGTAATCGAGCGTGAAGGATTGGATAAAGAATAATTTTTTACCATAATTTTGTTTTAAGTTTTATTGTTTGAAAGTATGGCACTATTTGACGTTATTGGTGAACTGTATGACCCGAATGCGGACGTGAAGCCGAGATTCCTTGTGAACCAGGGCGGCACGTCCTCGGGGAAGACATACACCATCATGCAGCGTCTTATAGTGCTTTCTTTCGAGCATCCGATGGCAATTATCACGGTGTGCGGTCAAGACCTCCCGAACCTAAAGGTGGGAGCCATGCGAGACCTCGACACCATCCTGCACACAAGGGCAGAGTTGCTGGACTGGTTCAAGAACAACAAGAGCGACAGCAGCTATCGAGGAAAGAACGGCTCCATCATCGAGTTCAAGAGTTACCAAGATGCGCAGGATGCGAAGAACGGAAAGCGAGACTATCTGTTCGTGAACGAGGCGAACGGTGTGCCATACGAAGTATTTTGGCAGCTGGCCATCCGAACCCGAAAGCAGGTGTTCATCGACTACAACCCAAGTGCAAGGTTTTGGGTGCACAACAACATCATCGGCAGGGATGATTGCAGATTAATCCTGAGCGACCACCGAAACAACCGATTCCTGACTGAGCAGGAACACAAGAAAATTGAAGAGATTGACGACCCCGAACTGTGGCGAGTTTACGCAAGAGGACTGACCGGAAAGATAACCGGGCTTATCTTCACCAACTGGGGCATCGTTGACAAGCTGCCACCAAGGGATGAGTGGAAGATGGAATGCAGGGGTATGGACTTCGGATTCACCAACGATCCAACTGCGCTGGAGCACGTTATTTTGGCGCACGGAGAGTTATGGGTGGACGAAGAAATCTACCAGCCTGGAATGACGAACGATGACATCGCAGACCGATGCAAGGAGCAAGGACGGACGAAACGAGACCTTATCATTGCGGATTCGGCAGAGCCTAAGAGCATTCAGGAGATACACAACCGAGGGCTGTGGATAATCGGCAGCACCAAGGGAGCGGACAGTATCAACAACGGTATCGACATCTTGAAGCGTTTCCGCATCAACATAACAAGACGCAGCCACGGCATCATCGGGAACATGCAGCAATACAAGTGGAAGAAGTCAAGGGATGGAGAGACCACGAACCAGCCTATAGACGCATTTAACCACGGTATAGACGCAATACGATACGTAGCCCTTAAGAAGTTATCCGTAGCGAGCCACGGAACGGCTAGGGCGCACGTATTGAGACAAAGATAACGACAAAATTATAAAGCGTATGGATAATAACACTACATTCAAGTACTGGCTGGCAGTTGCTAGGCACACCAGCTACAAAATCGGCAAGCAGCCACGACCTGCATTTGTTGGAGGAAAACAAGTGCCCGACAATCTCAATCAGCTATCCATCGGGCAGCTAATAGACCTTTCCCAGCTATCAGACAGCGAGGAAAGTCTGTATCAGATAGTGACAACCGTCCTCGGTCTGAGCCACAAGGAAGTGGAGCAGGCTAGGGCGGTTGATGTTGTTATGCTAATCGGTTGGGTAACATCAGAGGTGGAGCGCATCAATAAACTCTTCGAGAGTACAGACACAGCGAAGCCAACACGACTGGAGAAGGAGGCAGGCATCGATACCCTGCGGTTCGGACTGTTCGGCATGCTGGACTGGTATGCGGTAAGGATGGGCATCAGCGACCACGACCAAGTATTGAAGACCCCATGGCTTCGCATCTACAAGTGCATGGAGATGGACAACAAGAGAAGCGTGTACGAGCGGAACCTGCAGAAGTTGCAGGCAGAGGAAATGAAACGTAAATCTAGATAATTATGGCAACAATCAGAGAAACATTGAAGCAGCTGGCAGCAGACACGCTACCAGACTACACCTACCTATTCGAGGACTGGGACACTGCGGACACCAAGCTGGAGAAACTGAACTATCCGGCAATCGTCTGTATCATCCCAGCCAGCGGCACGACAGAGATACGCAACGGCAGGGTATACGACACCGTGAACGTTGCCCTGGCTTATCTCGACACCGTACCGAGGGCAGCGGAAGGAGAAGACAATGGAGAGTGCATCGACCGAATGAAGGTGGCAGGGGCAAGGATGATACGAGCCATCAACCAGTCGCACCAGTTCGAACCATTGGAAGGGCAGCAGTACTACGAGACCATCATCGAGCGTTTGAGCACGATCGTGTCGGGCGTAATGTACTCCCTGCAACTGACACAGAGCATAGGAGGGTGTGAGGTATGAGCAAGGGAGGTATACAATTCGACCCCAAGGCGGCATCGCTCATCATGCGTGAGGAGGTTGAAAGAGCACGGCAGCTTATCATCAACCATATACGTATCAACGGACAGAACGCATCGGGGCGCACCATAGCGAGCCTAAAGGTGGAGCAGCCCAGCGAGGAAGAAACCATCCTCTGGGGACACAAGCCATTCGGAGTGCTGGAGACCGGACGAAGAGCAGGAAAGATACCATACGGTTTCCGTGGCATCATCCGGCAGTGGATGAAAGACAAGGGACTGCACGGCAGACCTATCCCATACAAGACCGACCGGGCACACAAGTACACTCCACAAGAGCGTGGCGATATGAGCATGGCAGGAGCCATCGCCCACACCATCGCCACCAAGGGTTCTAAGCTGCACCGGACGGGCGGCAGGGCTGACGTATACAGCAACGTTGTGCCCGACACGATGAAGCGGCTGGGGCAGCGACTTATTTTCTTAATCCACCAGTCGGTGGGAAGTATCAAACTTAACAATGAGACGGTATGAGACAGACAGTGAACAACGGATATTCTTTTTTCTACCCCGATGAAGTATACTTTGCATTTTTGCCTTGCATTATCAAAGCAAGTGGAAGTAACCTTTCGTGGATTGAGGTAATAATCAGATGTGGCAACAAGGAACGAGCCTACGATGTCGAGGCGTTCAACGGTGAGTGCATAACAGACTTCAAGACATACGTGCAAGCTCTTTTTGACGGACGTATCAATGCAGCCTATGATTGGACAATAGGCTATGACACCAGCGTTCTAAACATTCTCGTGGGCATCGAGGTCAACGCATACGATGACAGAGACGGACAGCTTGCGAGCATCGATTTCACTACGAACATGGTTTGGGGCGCACCAAAGTATGGTGAGACGTGGAACGGCTACAAACGGCTTACATGGTTTACTCATTATCCGTTCACCTTTGGCATATACTTAAGCAAGTTGAACGCAAACCTACTAATCGGTTACGAGGGAGCACCCAATGAGCTACTGAAGATTCCGGTTAACGGTATAGTGGATTTCTACGCAGGCATATTGCCTAGTGGCGCAAAATACTGGAACATATACGATTATGATGGAGAGATTCAGCAGGGAACATTTGACAATACTTTCGACCTTACTTTCAGATTAACCACCGGAGGTAAGCAGTCACTATTGTTACGCATCGACAGAGACGATGCTGAGAGTGGTATCTATCTGCGTTGGATTGACCGTCACGGATTCATCCGCTATTGGCTCTTTGCGGCTGGGGAGGAAACGAGGGAGATAGCCAGCGACCTGAGTTTCATACGCAACAATTTAGCCGATTATCTATACGGCTACTATGGCGATAATGGAAGAAGGCAGGGATATGATCGTACGGACTCAATCAAACTTTGTGCTCCGTTGGTTGACAGTGATACGTTCGATATGTTACAAGACCTAGCCAGCAGCCCAGTCGTTGACATGTACCTAGGGGGAGACTGGACGCAAGAGGAAGACCAGTGGATGAGCGTAACAATCAAGGCAGGAAGCTACACGAAGAGCACAGCTTGCTTGCAGGATTTCGTGTGCGAAATGATTATTAACAACATTAACGTTCAGAGACTATGATAGACCAGCAACTTTACATTGACGGTGTTTTGATGGACTTGCCGGAGAACACCGATGTGGTGCTCGACATCAAGAGCAACCTTTTTCGTGACGTCACAAAAATGACCTCAAACTACACGTACACCATCCAGTTACCACGGACGGTGCATAATCTTTCAGTATTGCAGCAAGCGGACAGACCGAAGAGCGGCAGCAGATACCCCTATATTTTCCATAAGTGCAGTTATTTCCGTGGAGGTGTGCAAATTATCAAGGACGGACGTTTGAACGTTCTGAGCATCGAGGAAAATATCGAGACCTCAATCTATTGGGGTATAATGCCAGCGTTCTCCAAGTTACTGGAGAGCGGAATGAAACTGAATGAACTGGGAGTGACAGACAGAGTGCTTTTTGAAAAGTACAACACTCCAAACACCAGGGAGGAAGCCGTGAGCTATGGGATATTCTTTGCTTATTACAATCCATACCGAATTGAGAGCAAAGATAACTTTGGCATTAATTTGGTGCAGAGGAATAAATATACCACGACACAACACTCGCCTAGCCGTGGACGCATCAGAACAGGCACAGAGGTCGGAAAGTATATAAGCGGAAATATAGAGAGCGCATCGAACATGATCTGTGCTCTTATCCCTTTCTTTCCATCATCAACGGCAAATGTGCAAGCGCAAGGAAAGGGCGATTACAGAAGCTATGCGGTGCTGGATAAGTACATGCGGGTTATATCCGTGAGCGGAGAAGATGAGACACTGGAAGTATACACCATCAGAGGAGAGGCTAGAGCTGCATACCTCGTAGTGAATGCACCTGCCGAATATTACAGCACTCTGTCGCTATCGGTTACCGGGCTGACACCTATGCACGAAATGATAGATGGCGATAATAAGGAGGATTTCGTAGGCGATGATGTGGCGGTGGATGAATATAAAACGTCCCCAAAATTCTTGCAGCCATGTGTGACCGTAAACTGGCTATTGTCAAGGATAGCGAGGAAGTCGGGCGTGTCTTTTGTTTGGCAGGATGATGAAGCAAAGAAGATGTTGAACGACCTCGTTGTGCCTATAATCAACAACAAGGCAGACGACAAGACAATCATCGGTAATCTGACCGCAGACGTTAAGAGCCGTGACGGACTGGGAGCACTTTCCTTTTCTGTCAACAACTCATTGACATCAGTCACACCAAGCACTGGCAGCGATGTACATAAACTGACGATAACGAAGGATTGCGAACTGACCTTTGATGTGCAAGTGCAATACTACGTCAGACATCAGTTTGATGACGCAGCGGAGATTCAGGTGCCTATGGGCGTAAAAATGACCGTGACAACGCCAAGCACTACTGGAGGTGAGACATCCACGCAGGAATACGAGTTCGGAGATTTGAAATACGAGGATGGGCAGATGAAGTTACCGGTCGTACTACGCAGATATGCTATCGATGGCTATCTTTATTTACTTTCGGCAGGAACGAACACAATATCGCTAAAGAAGGACGATGTACTGACGTTTGAGACTATCATGTACAGTCCGGATGCGGGAGAAACTAACCCACCATCCGTTTACAGCGGCAAAATCACAGCGAGCGTCAAGGTTGGAGATAGCGTGCCAATTGGTGGAAGTTTCCCTATCGGCATAAATCTGCCAGAAATCGAGGTAACAAACTTCATTAAGTTTCTGGCTTTGATAACTGGCTCGTTCCCTAGACAGCTGACAAATAGCACGCAAGTACAGTTCGTTATGTTTTCCAGCGTCTGGAGCAACAAGGCGAATGCCTACAACTGGAGCGGAAAACTCATTCCGTATGACCGCCAAGGTGCACCACGAAAAAGCGAGTATACCGTTTCTGACTTCATGCAGCACAACCGCTACAAGTGGAAGGAAGACGAAGAGACAGCCGGGGACTATGATGCAGACCTCGCAATCAGCAACACAACTTTGGACTATGAGCAGGACACGTGGACGCTACCTTTTGCAGCCAGCGATGACAACCGCATACCGATAAGAACACTTGATTCTTTCGGCATGAAGAATGGTGGAGAGTATAAGGGATGCAAGGAGCGAATAATGACGCTAAGAGAGGATAAGGAGCAAGCTGCACTTCGATTTGGTATTGACCTTCAGAACATATTCGATACGAAGTACAAGCAGCTTGCAGCAAGTATCGCCAGGGCGCACGTAATCACGGAACGGCTCAATCTGTCGGATTTGGATATACTAGATTTTGACGAAACGAAGCCAGTGTACCTTGCGCAGTACGGAGCGTATTTTGCAGTTCTTGAAATCAAGACAACAAGCAGCGGATATTGTGAGGTTACAATGATAGAGTTGAACAACTAAAAGAAAAAACTATGGTAAGTGAAGACAAACAGCAGATACTTGACATCAAGGTCAAGTACGAGGATGCAATCTACGGCATCATCAGATACAAGGAAAAGATAGACCAGCTAAAGGCAAGCATCAAGGACTTGCAGCAGCAGGAAAAAGACAAGACCATCACGACAAACGAAATGAAGGTTCAGACGGAAGCCATCAACGCAACCATCAAGGAGTATCAGTACAACGTGCGTGCCCTGCAGAAGGAGATCCAGAACAACGTGCGCACAGAGAACGAGCAGGAGGGCAGCTTGAAACAGCTGCGTGCCCAGCTTTCCAATGCCACCAAGAAGTATGACGAAATGGCGAAGGCAGAGCGTGAGGGAGCAAAGGGGCAGGCACTGCAGAAACACATCAATGAGATTACCAACGAACTCAAACTGGCAGAGGAGCAGACCCAGCGATACTACCGGAATGTGGGTAATTACTACAACTCAATGCTCGACCTTGCAGCCGACCTCCAGCACGTTGTTCCTATGGGAGGCGGTGGAGGTGTTGGCGAAGGCATTAACAACTTTGCCGACACTGTAGTAAACCTCGGAAAGAACGTCAAGGACTTCATCCCGAACATCAAGGCTTTTGGCTCAACCCTTATGGGATTGGCAACGAATCCGGTGTTCCTCGGATTGGCAGGAGTTGCAGGCGCAGGCATGGCGTTCAAGTGGTGGTACGACTACAACAAGGGGTTGATGGAAGCTACACGACTGACGCAGCAGTTCACCGGATTGACCGGGGACGAGATGAAATCCGTGCGCAACGATGTTCTTGCGGTATCCAATACATTCGGTTTGGAATTCACGGAGACGATGCAGTCTGCTAATACAATGAGCAAGGCTTTCGGCATTTCCGTTTCTGAGAGTTTGAAGATTATGCAAGACGGACTGGTGAGCGGTGCAAACGCCAACGGTGAGTTCCTCGACACGATTAAAGAATACCCGAGATACTTCAAGGAAGCCGGACTGAATGCAGAAGAAATGGTGGCAATATCAACGCAAGCGACCAAGGAAGGTATCTTCAGCGACAAGGGTGTTGATACCATCAAGGAAGGAAACCTGCGACTTCGTGAAATGACAACTGCTACGGCTGCCGCACTTGACGGAATAGGTATTTCTTCCAAGCAAGTTCAGAAGGACTTGCAGGACGGAAGCAAGACCACATTCCAGGTTATGCAAGAGGTGGCTAATAAGCTGAAGGAACTTCCACAATCAAGTGCTGCTGTAGGTAGCGCAATTGCTGACATCTTCGGTGGTCCGGGAGAGGATGCCGGACTTGCTTATATCGAGATGCTCGGTGACATCGAACTCGACATGAACAAAGTAAAGGCAAAGTCCGGTGATCTTGCCAAGGCACAAGAAGACGAACTAAATGCAACCAAGAAATTGCAGGACGCAATGGCTTCTTTGTTCGATTACACTGGGGGTGGATTCGAGACCATGAAGGCTCAGTTGAGCACGATTGCAAAGAAATCACTTACGGCAGTTATCAAGGGAGTTGTGCAGGCAATCAACTACTTCATCGACTGGTACAATGACAGCCTTCTGTTGCGAGGGATAATCAATGCACTCGGCACAAGTTTCCGGTTGATGTGGAATGCAATCAAACTCGTATGTAATCTCGGAATAGACGCATTCAAGAGGATGGGCTTTGCAGCCAAGGGCATGCTTGATATTCTCGAAGGTATCGTTACATTCGACCTTTCAAAGGCACAGAAGGGATTTAAGGAGATGTTCGATATATCCGGCACAATCAAGGAAGCTTGGCACGACATCAAGAACGCTGGTATCGAGATAGGAAACTCATTCGCAGACGGATTCGAGAATACCGTGAACGGAAGGCTCGAGCACATAAAGCTAGCCAGCGTGAACGGTGGAGCGACCAGCAGCGAGCCAGCGAGCGGAAACAAGGGAACGACACCAGCAGCAGCCAAGGGCAGCACTGCCAAGACCAAGGCACAGAGAGCCAAGGAAGAAGCGGAAGCAAAGGCAGAGGCAGAGCGCAAAAAGAAGCAGGAAAAAGAATTGCAGGAAGCGATTGCGCTTATCCAGTACAAGTACAACGAGCAAGTAATGGACGCAAAGAAGCGATACCTCGCAGGCATGTACGACAACGACCGAGACTACAACAACGACCTCGAACAGCTAGAGAAGAACATGGTGGCTAGGAGTATTGACGCATACGTGGCGGCAGGGCAAATCGGAGCAGAAAAAGCGCAGGAAATGCAGGCAAAACTTCTCGACATCATGATTAAGGCGAAAGCGGACTTGAAGAACCACGCAAAGGAGATTGTGGACGAGCTCAACAAGGAGTTCGAGGATGAAGAGAAGGCTCGCAAGGATGCGGACATCATGAACGGTGGCACTGGAGAGGAAGACGATACAGCCAAGCTGGAGAGATACAAGGCTTTCCTTGAGCAGAAACTTGCAATGACCCAAGAGAATGTTGAAGCGCAGAAGCAGCTACAGCAGGAACTACACGATACGACTTTGCAGTTGCAAGCTGACGAAAACAAAAACAAGCAACAGAAACTTCAAGAGCAGAACCAAATGATAGCCGATTATATCGGGGCAATCGGTGATGGTTTATCTTCGTTTTTCGAGAGCCAGGATCTGACTTTCCATAATTTCCTCAAAACCATGCTGACAACCTACCTAGATGCGATAGAGAAGCAGATGACTGCGACTTATGTGCAAATTCTTGCAACTAGCATTGCAGAGGGTGGATGGGCAGGAGTTGCAAGTGCAGCAGCCAAGCTTGTTTTAATCAAGGCAGCGTTTGCAGCAGCCAAGGCAGCAATAAAAGGCTTCTCCACTGGTGGCTACGTCCAAGGCTCTGGAACCGGAACGAGCGACAGCATCCCGGCAAGGCTTAGTAATGGCGAGAGCGTAATGACCGCCAAGGCGACTTCAATGTTCAGCCCGATATTATCCGCATTCAACCAGCTAGGCGGTGGCGTGCCTATCGTAGTAAACAACGGAGGCAGCAACATCGGCATGGATATGCTGGCGGCAGCTGTAGCAAGAGGGTATCAGATGGCTCCACAGCCAGTAGTGAGCGTGGAAGAGATAAACCGCACCCAGCGTAGAGTGCAGACGATAGAGAATATCGGCAGGCTCTAAGGTTGCAGTTATTTAACCAAGATTTGCGTTCTGAGCGGTTTTCGCTTGAAGGTGGTAAAGTTACACACCCAAGGCAATAAAAGCCGCTTAGAGCGCAAAATTTGGGCTTGTTTAGAAAAATTAACTGCTTACGAGATAAACATATTGAAAAATATCGTATCTTTGCAGCGTTTTAAAACTTAAAAAATACCGATTCAATGGCAAAACTCAGAATATACAACGACATCGACAGCCAAGACAACAAGTTTTGGTATCAATGGTGGGGAGGCGACTGCGTATGTTTTCAGGACATAGATGCTTTTGCGGCAAGCATACCGAAAGACGATGATACAATCGATATGCGCATCTTCTGCAATGGCGGCTCGGTGATTGAAGGCTGGGCAATCTACGACCGACTGCGACAGAGCGGCAAGAAGATTACCTGCACCGTGGAGGGCAAGGCAGCATCCATGGCAACAATCATCATGCTCGCAGCACCAAAGGAGAGCCGCAAGGCATACGAGAACGCTGCCTTCCTGCTGCACAATCCGTATGTTCCTGGCTGGGGGTTGGGCGACCAGCTGAGCGCAAAGGACTTGAAGAACCTTGGCGAGGAAATGCAGATGTGGCAGGATAAGTTTGTGGACGCATACGTAGAGCGGTGCGAGTGCGATAGGGAAGAGATACAAGCCTTGATGGATAAGGACATCTTCATCAACACCAGCGAGGCTTTGCGCCTAGGTCTTATCAGCAGCACCGTTCCAGCACTCAGCGCAAGCGCATCGAAACGCAATATCGAAAATTTCATTAATTCAAAACAACAAAATCCAAAAGCAATGGAGAAGAAAACAGAAGTAAAGGCTTCTCTCCTCGACAAGATTCTCGCTAAGTTGGGCGTGAAGACACTGGAGGAAGCAGAGCAGGCGGTGGCAGAGCCACAAGCCAAGGCAGAGCCAAAGGCGATGGAACTCAACACAGCAGACGGACAGACACTGACCGTTGAGCGTGAAGAGGGAGATCCACAAGTTGGCGACAAGGCAAGTCCGGACGGAACGTTTGAAATGCCGGACGGTAAGACAATTGTTGTCGAAGACGGTGTAATTACCGACATTCAGACCGCAGGCAATGAAGGCAATGAAGGCAATGAAGGCGGTGAAGGCGGTGAGGGCGGCAGCGCATCAAGCACCGACGACGAAACCGTAGCCAAGTTGAAGCAGCAGGTAGCAGCACTCAAACAGCAGTTGAACGACACCAAGGCACAGCTAGCAGGCGCACAGAAACTCGCAAAGAGCAAGGAAGACATGCGCATCCTGAATGCCGTGAAGATGGCAGGCGGTGCTGAGAAGGTGCTGGCAGGCTACAGCAGCCACTACCAGCCAGCACAGCGACAGCCAAGCGGCAAGGGCGCAGGCGACAACGTGAACGCTGTCGAGGAAGGCAAGAACGCTATCAAGGAGAGACTTGCAAAACTCCACAAAAAGGGCAAGAAGTAATAAAGTATTAACCCATTAAATCAAAGAAAATAATGGCAGGATTTACAAAACAGCAGCTCGAGAACCTTAAACTCGAGCCCGAAAACCTCGCAAGCATCAAGGATGCCGTGCAGGAAACCTTCTACAACGATGAAGACTTCTCCTCATTCGTGAACATTCAGAAGGTCAAAGAGAAAGACCCTATCGCTCTTCTCGGAGAGATGGAAATGGTCGGTAAGAAGGGTGGCGGTTGCGACCCTACCTATGAGGAGAAGGGTATCGCAAATTCTCAGAAGCGTTGGGAACTCGGACAGTGGGAAATCCCTCTCAAGATTTGCTACGAGGCATTGAAGGGAACCATCGCAGAGTATTCGTTAAAGACTGGTACAGCCATTGGCGACCTCACCAGCACCGACTTCATGACCATCTATGCAGATGCACTCCAGCGAGCCATGCAGCAGATGATTTGGCGTTTCGGCTGGCTTGGCGACAAGGAAGCAACACTGGTAAGTGAAGAAGGTGGCGGTGGCGGCAAGCTGACGGCAGGCTTAGATGTCAGTAATTTCAACGTCTGCGATGGTCTGTTCAAGCGCATCTTTACAGCCACAGCGACAAAGAACCATACCACCATCGCAGCCAACAGCGAGACCACGGCAGCATTGCAGATTTCTGCATTGCGCAAGAGTGGTGCGGCTACTACACTTGTAGACACCATTTTGATGGATGCAGACACACGTATCGTTGACGACAGCGATGCCGTATTGCTCATGACACGCTCGCTTGCTGACGCATTGACCTACGACCTCAAGAAGACCTACCACGACATTATGCCATGGGAGAAGTTGTTCGATGGCTTCGAAGTAGCGACCTACAACGGAGTGAAGATTGCACGTGTCGGCATCTGGGACAGAATGATTAAAGCATACGAGAAGGGCGCAACGACAGTCAACCTTCCACACCGCGCGGTATTCTGCAACCCTAAGCACCTTATGATTGGTACAGACGCAGACAATCTCATCAGCGACCTCGACATCTGGTTCGACCAGAAGGAGCGCAGAAACTATCTCTATGCTACTGGTAAGATTGGCACGGCTCTCCTCGAAGAGGACATGATCCATGCAGCTTACTAATCGCTCCAAATTTTCAGTTTAGTATTAAGTTATTTTTGACAATCCTCAACACCCACAAAACGGTGTTGGGGATATAACAATTTTAAAACAAATTAATATGACAACAACTTGCGAGAGCCTTATCGCCCAGGACATCATCATCCCTTGCGAAGACCAAGTAACAAAGGGACTGGAGGGCGATGGACTTATTATCAACCGAGACGACATTGACTTTGCCAAGTCCGTTGTCGTGGGTAATATAATCAAAACATTGGTGCTGAAGACTGGCAAGAAAGCATACGCTATCCGGCAGGAAGGCAGCAAGCCATTCACTGGAACCAAGACCGAGCTGACCGTCGGCACGTATCGCAACAGCTGGAAGAATACCGTAGCAGTCGTGGTATTGGCTAACACACCTGACGTTTGCGCCAATATCATTGACGGACTGGCGAACGGAAAGTTCGTTATCATCCTGCGAAACCTCTCAAAGGGAGCGGACGGAAAGGCAGAGTATCAGGTGTTCGGATATGCGCAGGCACTGAAGGCAAGTGCAGGCGAGAACGACAAGTACTCAGATGACACCGAGGGTGGCTGGCTTATCACGCTGGAAGAGGAGAGCGTACCGAAGGCAGCTTATTTCTTCTTCGACACAGACAGCGAGACCACAGCAGCCAAGTATAAGAGCCTTCTGACGGAAGCAGCAGCGTAGCCTATGACATACAAGGAAGCGACAGCCAAGGTCGAGGAGTTGAAGGCACGTTTCGACAGTCCCTTTGATGCAACCGACAAGGCAGTTATCGAAACTCTTTACTTCGAGGTAACACGAAAGCGGTTCGTTCCGACAACCTGCCAGCAGTGTTACCACGATGCTTTGATTGAAATTTATCTAAAACTCAAAAAAGAAAAGGCAATGCCAAAAACATGTAATTACGCAATGAAGGCAGGTTTTATCATTTCCTGCCCCGATTTCTATAATGGTAAGATTTTCACAAACGAGAACTTGACCGACAAGGTAGCGCACGAATATCTGACAAAGTACCCACACATGGAGAGCTACTTTCAGAAAATGCCCAGTGAGGAACTTATCGAGAACAAACAGCCGCCAGCAGGCAGCGACAGCGGTGCAGATGATACCACCGGGAAAGATCCTGCCGAAAAAGCAGCAGGCAGCGACAAGAAGAAAGACCTCGACCAAGCCGAAAAAGCAGGCAAGGAAGAGTAACAAAACAACAAGTAAAACGACACAAGCAGTATGAACGTTAAAACAGTTAAAAAGCCAAAGCGAAGGGTTGATATTGGCTACGTAAGCCGATTCAAGATGCAGGCATACGGATATGATAATCTTTATCCGCAGAACCTCGCACGCATCACGGAAGCCAGCGGAACGGCAATGCTGTGCCTTAACCGCTACGCCCGATTTATTGAGGGCTACGGCTTTGATAGCGACATTCTAGCATCGTTGGCGATGAACCCACAAGGGGACACGGCAGACGATTTGCTCCGGAACGTAGCGCAAGACCTCGCACGCTTTGGAGGCTTTGCCCTTCATGTAAACTACAACGTTCTAGGGCAGGTGTCGAGCGTGAGCCACGTACCCTTTGAAAATTGCCGACTGGAAGAGACAGACGACAAGGGGAACGTGGCGCACGTCTTGCTGCATCCCGACTGGGAGCAGAAGAAAACGAGGAACGGAAAGCGGTTGATGGTGAACGACAAGACTATTGAACGCATCAATATTTTCAATCCCGACCCCGACATCGTCCTTGAACAGATTGAAAACGCAGGAGGCATCGATAGCTACAAGGGGCAGGTTCTGTGGCAGAGCCTAGACGGACAGTTTATTTATCCTACAGCCAGCTATGATTCAGCCATCACGGAGATTTCGACCGATGAGGGACTGGGTAACGTCAAGATGCGAAACGTCCGCAACAACTTCCTCGTATCGTGTATGCTCGTAACCAAGAAGGGCGTTCCGAAGTTCAACGAGGAAGGCGAAGAGGTGGAGAGCGGACAAATGATTTCCGATGAAGACCTTTTGCAGTTTCAAGGGGACGAGAATACAGCGAAGATACTTGCTGTAGAGGTCGAGAACGAGGAAGACGAACCGAAGGTTGTGGCTTTCCCGACAAAAAACTTCGACAAGGAGTTTTCCGTGACCGACAGCAGCGTTATCGAGCGCATCTACGCACAGTTCCATCAAGAACTCTTTTATTCCATCCGTATTGGCAAGCTGGGATTCAGCGGACAAGTTATGCAGGATGCCTACGAGTACTATGCAGGCGAAGTGACGACCGAGCAGCGATTCATCGAGCGAGCCTTCAAGAAGATTTTCAACAGCTGGCAAGACCCAGCCATTCAGAACCTAGACCCCAAGCTACAGCCGTTGAAGTATATCAGCAGCGAGGTTGCAGGGAACAACACGATAGATTAATTGATTGAGCCTATGGGAAAAAGGAAACAACTTATCACGGCAGACCAGTTCCGGGAACTGGCACGACCGACCAGCGTACACCTAGATGAGGATGAAGTGAACGCATACATTCGGGAATGCGAAGATGCGAACATCATACCAGCCATCGGGTATGAGCGGTTCAAGGCAGCGACCGAGCAGGGAGAGTGGGGCGATTTAGTCTTGCCCGATTTCCAGCCTGCGGTCTTCCTGGACGGTGGCGAATACACCAAGAAGGAGGGCGATTGCAGCCAAGACGAAACCAAGGTGCAGAAGTACACAAGCGGAATACGCAAGGCACTCGCTTATTTCACGTATGCGAGACTTTTTCGTGCCGATGGCACAATTATAAGCCGAGCAGGTGGAATGCGCCACAGAGACGATTATTCAGACCATGTTCAGGACTTATCGAACAACAAGCAATACAACGACATCATGGATATGGCAGAAAGATATTTATCAGATGCCCTTGAATACCTCAAGACATTCACCCCGAAAGGGGACGTGAAGCCACAGCGAGGAACAAGGGCACACATTCACGCAATAGGCAACTAAAAGCACATAAGACATGAACGAGGATATTCAAAAAATGCTCCGTATGGCAGAGCTGATACGAGATGCAACGCAGGTTGGAGAAAACACAGCGGTGCGTGTCGGCACGGAAATTTACGACATCGTTGTCGAGTTAAGCAGGATGCTTGCCATGATGGACGACAAACTGGAGAACGATGCGGTCGTTAGGATTATCAAGAGTGAACTCGCCAAGATAACAATAACGGAAGCGCAAATTGCGGATGGGGCGATAACGGCAGCGAAGCTTGCCGATGGCTCTGTAAAGAACAGACACCTAGCATCCAATTGTGTGACCTCAGATAAGCTACAACCGGGAGCGGTCAAACACGACCATCTGACCGAGGACTGTATATCAACTGGAAACATCAGAGACGGCAGCGTGACAGCAAAAAAACTCGGCACGGACATCTACAAGGATATTTCAAACAGAGTGACCGACATCGTGACGAAGGACTTCCCTCCAGCAATCACGGAGGAACAGATAACAGATATTACTAGTAAATAACAATTTAAAACAATAGATTATGCAATTTTTAGACGCAATAGGCTTAGCATATTTTTGGGAGAAGATTAAGAACTGGGTTAATATTAATTATTTATCATTAACTGGTGGTACAATTAGAGGAAGTGTGTCTTTTTTTAATGAAGCAGATGGTGGTAAGTCTATAAGAATAGACCCATCCAGTATTACTAATAGTAGGTATGGGGTTAATTATCTTTTTGCAAGTGGAAAAATGATTCCTATTGGTGAAGCTAATGGTGTTGCAGGACTTGATGCCAACGGAAGAATCCCGCTCGCACAACTTGGCAACCTCGATACATCTTTGTTCAAGTTGGTAACCAGCCTTCCTTCATCGGGCGAGAGTAACAAGATATACATCGTTAAGGACGGAAGCGATGCCAACGATGTGTATCAAGAGTATTACTATACCAATGGTGCGTGGGAAAAAATCGGTACTCATGCCGTGAAGGTCGATTTAACGCCTTACGCCAAAAAGACGGAAGCGGTAACAAATGTGGAATTCACAAATATAGAAGCCGATGGGTCTTATATTTCAAATACTGCAATTCGAAATCTTGTATATACACTAGGTGATGGGAGGAAGATAGTAGCCCCAGTACCTCTTGCAGAACCTAGAACTACTGGGGCAAGACCTTATGTTGGTCAAAACGGCTTCATGAGATCCTCCGATAAGGCTAAGCTAGATGGCATTGCGGATGGTGCAAACAATTACACCCTGCCTACTGCCAGTGCATCGGTGTTGGGTGGTATCCTTATAGGTTATGGTACAAGCGGTCGTAATTATGCCGTCCTGCTAGATGGAAGCGGTAAGGCTTATGTTAACGTTCCATGGACTGATACAAACACCACCTACGACTTGTCGCCTTATGCCAAGACGGCAGACGTAAATGCAGCCCTTGCGAAGAAAGTAGACGTGGTAAGCGGGAAGGGACTTTCTACCCACGACTTCACTTCAGCATACAAGTCCAAGCTTGATGGTATATCTTCAGGAGCTACAGCAGACTCTGCAATAACTACAGCAGAGATTGATGCTTTATTTACTTAATAATAACTTTAAAAATTAATTAATATGAAGTTTTTAGATTTAAATGGATTAAAACATTTACTTAAATTTATGGATAGAACTGTAAGTGTTGTTTCTAGTAACTTTCAAACTAATTCTCATGGTAGACGTGATATTCCGTTTATTACAAATCATCAGATTATTAGTAATGATCTTTCAGGTAATATCAATGTATTTAATTGGTTTAAGGGTGCATCAGAAGGAGGTACCTTGGAGATAGTCTCCACAGGTTCTCTAGGTGGAAACCTATTTGGTATTGATGATATGAATACATCTATAATGTATAAAATGAAGGTAGTATCACTTAACCCTCCAATATTAGATAAATGTGATAGCTTAAACCTATCATATAATATTTATGCACGCCTAATTAAATTAAATGGAAAGCTAATAGTTGCAGAGTTTGTTCAAAACAAATAAAATTGTATAAATAAAATAAATTATTATGAGAAATAAAACAGGTAGAGCAAAACCAGTAACTCCTAAAGCAGGAGTTACTAAGACCTCAAGAAGATATGCTTGTGGTGGTAAACTTGAACTCTAAGTCGCTGACTTTAGAAATTTAAAAGTAAGACAATATGAAGAAGAAACAATTACACGAAGCACTGGCTGTGCTTCTTACTAAATTATCATCGGCAAGGGACAATCCCCTGCTGATGGATAACTATGCAGTGAAAGCCTTGCGCACGGTTCTTTTGGAGTTTAAGGAATCGGGCGAACTTCACGAAGCATACAAGGAGCAGATACAATCCACGCTGGAGAGTGACAACCCCTGGGTAGCTATGATGATGAAGTCAATTGGCGCAGATCCTTCTATTAAGAAGAGCATGACCGATGAAGCCATTGACGGAATGATTGATTCTATGTTGGGCAACGATTAAAACATTTTATTATGAATGACAAGGAGAAAGAACTATGGCGAGTTATAGACAACGTAATAAAGTGTTGCGCTATTGAACTGCCGAGCGGAGAGTTGAGCATTACGAGAGAAGACGTTCTCGGCAAGTCGAGAGCAGAAAACCTCGTAATGACAAGATGTATGGTCGTTGAACAGATGATACACGCAGGATTCAGCATAACGACCATTGCGACCGTATTAAACCGCACTGTTCCAGCAGTTAGACATCTTTGCAAGATGGCTTACACTTATATCGGCACGTCTAGAGTTTATCGACTTGCCACGGCACAAGCGACCTTGCTAAACAAGGACGTTGAGCCGATTTGTGTTTAATCAAAAACAAAAAGAAAATAACCAAAAGCGTTCTTTGACAATAATTCGATAAATACCAGTGTACTAACTTTTTGGAGCGAGCCAAAAATCAGAGTAACTTTGCAGCGGATTCCAATATTTGGCTTCCGCAACGTAATTAACTCAAAATTTTATGGCAGACACAATCGAGAAAGTTTATTGCACTGGGGACGGTGGCAATGACAACCTAGCAGCAGCCTTGCTCGCTAGAGGTAGAGACAATGATCCAGCGACTATGCTGGCAGCAATGAACGGTGGTATGGGTGGAGGTTGGAACAACCCTTTCGCCTACATGATGATGTTAGGAATGTTCCGCTTCATGTACGGTGATGGCTGGAACGGACAGAACGGCAACGTTCAGCGTTCCGAAATCCAGTCTCAGATTGACAGCCTTCGCACTCAGATGAGCGACAACCACAACAGCGACTTGTTGATGGGCGCAATTCAGGGCAACAACCAAGACTTGAAGACCTTGGCGGCTAACTTGAACTGCGACTTCAACGCATTGCAGGCTTCTGTTTGCGGCATTCAGGCAGGCATCCAGCAGATAAGCGGACAAGTTGGTTATTCGGCAGAGCGAGTAATCAATGCTATCTCGCAGGGTAACTTGCAGATGACCATCGCACTGAAGGACTGCTGCTGCCAGACCCAGCAGAACATCATCAAGATGGGCTACGACAACCAGCTGGGGCAGAAAAACATCGAGAACTCAATGCAGCGAGGTTTCGATTTCAACAACCGCAGCATAGAGCGAGGCTTCTCGGCACTCGGTTTCCAGCTTCAGCAGGACAAGTGCGACATCATCCGCTCGAACCAAGACAACACCCAGCGAGTTATCGATGTGCTGAACAATCACTGGCAGCAGGATTTGCAGCAGCGGTACAACGATGCACGCCTGGAGTTGAGCCAGCAGCGACAGAACGCTGAACTTATTGCAGCGTTGAAGACCACCACAACCACCACTGGAGCGTAGGCGGTCTGAACAAAATCTATCAAGGGGCAACTCGCTGTTCTATCAGTGAGACCCCTTTTTGTCTATTTATCGAATTATCTAAAAAGAGCGCATCATGGAATTTAAGAATATACAGAGAAATCACCCGGTCTATCTGCTAGACAAGCAGACGGTGGAAGTTAAGGAAGGCAAGGTCGTAGACAACCAGCCTCACATCAACACTGGCATCGCAACCATTTCCAGCAGCGGACAGCCCATGAGAGACGTGACAATCGAGGTGGAGGGAAAGCAGACCATCTACACCATACCCGAACACCTCGGAGTTACCTTTGCAGGCGAAATCGTACTGGCAACTGACAAGGCAGACCTTTTGCCCGAAGTCGGGAAATTGGTAAATGAAGCCGATGAGATAATCAAGGCATACGAGCCAAGCAAGGAGCGGAAAGCCAAGGGCGAAGAACTTCTCGCAGCTTTGAACCCGGCAATCAAGGAGAAGCAGGAAACAGAAAAGCGTTTCAAGGCACTTGAGGGCGATATAAGCGGCATTCGTGGCATGGTTAAACAGTTACTCGACAAACTAGGATAGGAGGGCGTACAATGAAGAAAATAATCGTTTTGCGCCATTCTTGCGATAGCGATGAAGAGCGACACCAGCACCAAGAGAGCGACATCATCCACAGCTTACCATACGAGAAGGCGGCAAAGGCACTCATGGGAGCCAGTGGGTACGTGGCATACGTTGCCAAGCACGGCTACCACTTCACGAAGCAGCTAGCAATCAAGGCAAGCGAGCAGATGAAGAACGTAGACGGAACGAGCCACCGATGGACGGTAGACGAAATCCGTTTGGCAACAAACAACGAGATAATCTCCAAGGGCGCAACCATCGGGGATATTCTCTATTTGGCAAATATGGCTTATGCGGACTTCTACCCGAAGGTAATCAAGACCGAGAGCGACTGCGTACAGTATGCTATTGCCGTAGCCAGTGATCCAGACGGATACGAGGGTATGGCATTCTGCAGGTGGACAGCAGACATCATCGGGAAGGGCGTTACCATCGACTGGGAAAAATTGGAATAACCAAAAAAAATAAATTGATATGAGCGAAGTATTTCACGATTTTCAGGTGCACCACCTATATCTGTGCGCCCTAGTAATTTTTATCTGTTTCGCTACAATTCTGATAGCGATGACAATTGACCTGATAGCAGGCATACAGAAGGCGAAGGAACTGCATGTTGCAAGAACTTCAACCGGATTGAAGAAGACGTGCGACAAGGCGAAGAAGTATTTCCCGACATTCGGTATCGCTTCGCTTATGGACGTGGCTACGTGTGTTATCTCTCCCTTCCCTATGTTCGCCATCGCCTGGACGGTGTATCTGCTTATGTGCGAGTTTAAGAGCATCCGGGAGAAGGCATACGAGAAGGCTGAGATACGCAAGCAAGACCGCACTATGCAGGTGATTCTCGAGAATAAAGACGAAATTGCGAAGGCTGTTGTCGAGATAATGAAAGAAGAGCGGAAGAAAGGAGGAGACAATGAGGATAACTAGAGCGCAACTTATAAAGGTAATGCCGAATGCAGGCAGCAGGGCAGACACCTACCTTCCAATCATCAACGGATGGGCAGAGCATTTCCGTATTAATACTCCTTTGCGAATGGCTCACTATCTCGCACAGATTGCCCACGAAAGCGGAGAATTGAGATACACCAAGGAACTGGCAAGCGGCAGAGCCTACGAGGGCAGGAAAGACCTAGGCAACACCCAGCAGGGCGATGGCGTGAAGTACAAGGGCAGGGGATTGATACAGATTACCGGGCGAGCCAACTACCGGAAATATGCCAATTATTGCGGCTTCGATGTTGTGGGCAGTCCCGAACTCCTGGAGCGTTCTCTGGGAGCAACGAAATCCTCGATGTGGGTATTCGACACTTTCGGCTGCAATGAGTTGGCAGACCAAGACAACTTGAAGGCTATCCGCAAGAAGATAAACGGAGGGTACAACGGACTGGCAGCCTGCGAGAAGTATTTGAAGCGAGCCAAGGAAGCCCTAGAAATTAAGGTGCTTGCGTAATAAACAAATCAATCTAAAGTTTATAAAGTATGGAAAATTCAAGAAAAGGGCGGAATTTGCGTTCTGTGGCGTTATTTCTCGCCATGCTTATAATTACCCCACTTTTGATTTTTGGCTGTTCCTGCGCTAAATCAGCGCAAAATAACACGGTTTATCACGACAGCACACACACCAGTGTAAGACGTGACAGCGTGAACAAGCGGCAGATCCACTGGCAGGACACCCGGCAGTACGACAGCATATTCAAGCATGACAGCGTGCTGGTGTACATCAAGGGCGACACCGTAATCAAGGAGCGGTGGCACAACCTTACGACAACCAGGTGGAAGACAACGACCAAGACGGACACCATCGTGGGGGACACCTATGTTCTCGTGACTGACACCGTAAAGGTCAAATATTACGTGAACCGATACAAGACCAAGGAGGTAGAGAAGCCAGTGAGCACATGGCACAAGATAAGATTATTCGCTGGCGATTGCGTATTACTATTCCTGGCAATCTTTGCGGTTTGCTGGATAAAGGAGCGCATCAAGAAGAGGGTTCAATAGGTTCAATCATAATATCAAATCTTTTTAAGGGCAGGAAGCGCAGGAGAGCGTTTTTCTGCCCATTTTTTTTGTGCGAAGAACACTTTTCATTGAGAGAAAAGGGGTAGGGGATATGAGAGTTAGATTATATTCATTCTAGCTAATGCGTGCAGGTTATTATTATATAGAGCGTGGAAAACGTACCGAGAACGACCGAAAACGACCGAAAATAGCCGTGCTTACGACATAAACAGCCAATAAAAGTTAAAATATTAATATCTTTCGGGAAAAGTTTTGGTAGAACCGAAAAATATTAATATCTTTGCATCGTGTTTAAGAGATAAGCACTTTAAACATTCGGTAACTTTAAGCCCTAGGCAACACGGTTAAGCCAAAGAAAAATGAAAAAGTCAAATTCAAACATTTTAGAGTTCTCAACAAAGTTCATCAACTCTAACTTCCGCATCAAGGTCTTCGGACGCACAGAGGATGGCAAGAAGATAAACACACTCGTAGGAGTAAGCGGAATCTTGAAGCTCATCGGAGCAGAACTCTTCAACAAGTTCATCAAGCGAGCATTGAAGGCTGGTATGGACGCTTGCCGCTGCGCACTCAGAAGAGGATTGATTGTAACATTATACGCAAAGTAAGAAAGGAGTGATGAGTTATGGAAATAGCAATCAACGGAATGAAGGCGGTAGGCTACTTTAAGGATGAAGACAAGTTCATCAAGCGTGGCGAGTACAAGGAAACCGAACTAGACAAGCGCAAGCGTGAAGTGGACTTCTTGATATTAGGTGTTGGCAACCGTTGGGAGATACGTTTCAACCATCCAGTGAGCCTAAAGGAGAACAGAAGCATCAAGAAGGGCGAGTGTTCTGATAATGTTTACTTCGTTACATCTAACGCTTTGGAGAAGCTAAAGAAACAATACTCTTACGAGTGTGATTTTTAATAACCAGCTGGGGAGCAATCCCCAGCGCAAAGAAACAAGATATGGAAATTTTAGAAACTATGACATTTACCAAGTCGGTTGATGGTTCAACTAAGGTTTTGGGTACTTATTTATACGTTGAAGGTAGTCAGATGCTTAGAGATAGAAAGAAGTATCTTATAAAGAGAGGATACTTGTATGATAAAGCAACCAAGAGATACGAAAAGCATTTTAAGGGCGGCAATATAACTACTATTACGTTCACGAAAAAATAATGAAAATATGTTAGCACTTTTAAGAGCGGAAGACCGCAAGAGAAATGTTGTAGGGATAAAAGAAATTGAGTTCGACAACAAAAAACAAAGAATGATGCAAGCAAAGGCGTTCGGGCGCAACGTAGGGGCATTTAAAGTTTACATTAACTGGGCGACTGGTATTGAGATATATACACCTTCCGAACATTGCTTTGAGAGAATAAACAGATAACAATTTCAACAGAATTATTAACCAGCAGGGCGCAAGCCCTGCACAATATATCAAGATATGAAGGAATACGACAAGATACCAGCACAAGCAGTGGTCGAGGTAACGACCAGCTGGGGAAGAACCTGCCTGCGAGAGATTGGGCGAGACCTTAATGAAGGCACGGTGCTCGATGGCTATTATTATCCGGTAAGCAAGGCTTTCGACTTTAATTGGAAGGGAGAAGGCGCAATGCTGTGGATCGGGGACAATGGAAGGCTTGTCAGTCTAGGAGAAGGACAAAAGCATAAATACATGATGCTTGGTCGTTTACTGTCCGATTGCGAGTACTTCCTTCGCAACCCATACATGCGACACCTCTATTTCCAGAGCATCGCCCGGCATTGCAAGGAAATGCGCCAGTACTGGCTGGAGTTGAATATCAAGCCGGAGTGGTTATCTTATAAGCAGATTGGCAGGCTTGAGCACAAGATGAACAGAATGAAAACGAAGTTAGATAGGCAATTTAAAAAAGACAGAAGACAATGACAGAACAAGAGTACAGAAAAGCCCTGCACGAAATCAGGGTGAAGGCAGAGAAGGAAAGAGTAATGCTGGCAAGGAAATTTGCTACGGAGCACAGCCCAGTTAAGGTTGGCGATTATATCAGCGACAACTGCGATACGATAAGGGTTGAAAATTGGATTATTTCACATAGAGGTTACGAATACAACTCCTTGCCTTGCCTGGTATATAAAGGCAAGACCTGCAAGAAGGATGGCACTCCACGCAAGTACTCGAAGAAGTGCAGGATCGAGCAGCGCAACCTCTTGCGAGTAAATGGAGAACCAGTAAAGAATCACGGATATGGAGAATAATAGAAGAAACATCAAGAGAACGAAGAAGGGTGCTGGCGCAACGGTCAAGCTAGTTGGAATACAGATAGACAACGACCTGCTGCCTTTCCTCAACGCATTGCCCAACAAGTCACGATTCATCAATGATTTGTTGAGAAAGAAATTTTTTGGTAAATAATTTGGTGGTTTCAAAGGAAAAGCGTACCTTTGCATCACTGAATGTTTAAAGTGGTCTCCACTTATTACCCCAGCGGCTCGACTTTTTCACCGCTGGGGTATTTTTTTGTCCATTTTAAGCCGCAAATGTAAAATAACATTAAAATAACAATAAAATAAAAAGAAAATCGTTTGAAAATTTGGTAGAACCGAAAAATATTAATATCTTTGCAGTGTGTTTAAGAGATAAGCACTTTAAAACATTCGGTAACTTAAGCCCTAGGCAACACGGTTAAGCCAGAAATTATGAATAAACAAAGAGTTCAAATAATAGTTGAATCTTATAATAAAGAACGTAATACATATAATGAAATTGTTAGACGTGCTCATGTTTATATAATCATTAGAACTGACCATATAAAGTATCATTGTTATGAAGAAGTAACACTTCAAGATAATACTATTACATTTTTTGATGATTATGATGATAAAATAGTTTTAAACTATAATGCTATTGAAAATATAAAAGTAAGTGTAGAATAAAGTATAGTTGTAGATATAAGTTATTAGGGACTGACGAAAGCCAGTCCCTTTTTTGTTCCACAAGCAGCCCGACCACCTGCGTCCTATCTATGTTTTTTGCTCTTTCTTTCGATTTACCCCGAATTTTGCGTTCTGAGCCGCTTACGTGGTAAGCACGTAAAACTATCCCCGAAAACAATTTGAGCCGTTTCTGCGCCAAATTCGCAAGAAATAAGGCTATTTTTTGTCGTACAGCACGTAATCAATAACCCTGCGGTTTGCTTCATCTACTCTCGATAGGTCTGCATTGATGTAGGTATCAGTTACCCGGACACCGAACGAGTGACCCAGCGCAAGCGACACCACGTCCTTTTGTATACCAATGTTGAAGGCAATAGAAGCCCACGTATGGCGAGCGTAGTACGTAGTAAGCCCTGGGCGAACCTTTGCGAGTTTCTTGTTTATCATAACCGTTGCGACATCAACGTTCCTGAAATGCTCCGAGAAACGAAGCAGCTTCTTTTCCCCTTTGTACTTCTCGATGATCCGGAGAGCTTCGGGATGAAGAAGGATGGAGTAATGCCTACCAGTCTTCGCCCGGTCGTATTCCAGTCTACCATGGACGATATTCTCCTTTGTCAAGGAAAACAAGTCACTCACATTGATACCAATCAGCAGGAACATCAGCAGGAACATGTCGACCAGTTCATCACCACCAGCTTCGAAGATAGAGCGGATTTCCTCAACGGACAAATCTCGCTTTTTCGTTGTCTCAAGCCGGAGACTGTACCTGCGGAAAGGGTAGTTTTTCGTCTGCTCATTATCAATCGCCAAATTAAAGACAGCAGCGACACAGAGCATCCTGCTGGCTCTGGTATTCCTAGACAAGCCTTCCTTTGCCATGAACGCATCGAAATCTTCAAGCCAAGAGCGGTTAATCTCATCGTATGTAAGCAGAGCCGCTTTTTTCTTCCCAAGGAAAGCTTCAATCTTTGCCCAAGTATATTTATATCTGTTTATCGTGTTCTTTTTCAGATTCCTGCCCTCGTAGGCAATGAAGCCATCACGAAGTAGGGCGACCTTCTCCCTTGCAGGCTCGGCTTCAAGCATTATTAAGTCCCGGAGTTCCCTAGCCGTAACATCGCCACGGTAAGTTTCCCTGCATTGCGCCTTCATCATCATTCTATTGTAGAAATTAAGACGGTCAAGAAGGAAGTCGTTGATAGCATCACGATCCGGACGCTTGCGCACCTTGCAAGCCCTTTTATCCCACTCGTCTTTCTTGCAGTATTGATTGAGGGATATGAAGGCGGTCCCACCATGGTGGTTGACAGCAAGCCGGATGGAGAACGTACCATCCTGCCTTTTTACCCTTGTATCTAAATATATTCTAAGTGTTGCCATAATTCCGTGCAGTTTTTGTTCAGTTTATTTTCAGCGTTAAGAGCCGCAATTGTGCAACATGGTGCATGATTACGGCATTTTCAAGTTATACCAGCATCAGAGAACCCCTTTAAATACTGGGTAAGCCAGTAAAGTTGTACTCAAAATCATAATCTTTTCCTTTCTTTTTTATGTTATTATCAATGTTATTT
>ERZ1023822.87-NODE-87-length-35778-cov-42.029785_pt1 | contig 35778 bp, 20 predicted proteins | sample MGYA00380379_ERZ1023822 | MGnify/ENA primary metagenome ERZ1023822 (study PRJEB33179, sample SAMN07448988) | human gut metagenome | biome: Human-gut; feature: Human associated habitat; material: Faeces | host: Homo sapiens | place: India: Bhopal | collected... | reverse complement strand
GGTTGAGGCTGAGACGATGGCTTGGGGCTATGGATTGAAGACGCAGCCTAAGAACCAATGGGCACAGAAGGACAGATGGAACCAGGTGGTTACGAATGTTGATGAAGGAAAATACATCCTCGTGAAGGGTGTTGACTTCAGGAAGGGTGCAAGTAAGTTTGAGGTTTCTGCCTCCTGCCACATGTTTGGCGGCTGCATCGAAATCCGACTTGATGGGGTAAACGGCCAGTGCATCGGCAAGGTGGATATCAAGAACACCAAGGATGAATACAAAACCTTCTCTACCCAGGTGAAGAAGGTAAAGGGTGTACACGATCTCTACTTCGTCTTCAAGGGAGGCGACATCCAGAAGCAGAACCTCTTCTTCCTGGATTGGTGGAAGTTTAGGGAGTAAACAAAAAGATGACATCGCCATATGCGCTGTCATCTTTTCTGTATTATGAAATAGACACTCTTGGATAATCATTAGACTATGAAACCAATCATAAAGCATTTGTTACATGAAATAAAGTTATGATTCGAAAAAATCGCTATTTTTGCAGCGTTTTAACTGTGTAAATCAGAAAAGCCGGTGAAACTGTCGGCATTATAACAATTATAAACTTTTATATTTCAACCTAAAAACAAATGAAAAAGAGATTTTTGGCGATATTGGCGGCTGTGTTGCTACCGTCATGTCTGTTCGCCCAGTTTGGAGTGGTTTCGCCGCTTCATGTGAATGGCAATCAGTTGAATGATGCCTATGGCAACAAAGTGGTTTTGCATGGTGTGATGGATACACCGAGTCCTTACTTCAACAAATATCGTTGGGGGTATAGCTGTACCGACAATAACATCTCGGCATGCATAAGCTATTATGACAAGATTTTTGGAGCACTCCAGAATCCTGCCAAAGGTACCTATTGTAATATCTTCCGTCTTCATCTCGAACCAGGCTGGACCAATGATCCCAACAAGAAGTCAACGGGTTCTGATACTGGAGAGGCTAATATATCGCGTTTCAGTGCTACCCGTTTGCAGAAGTATCTTGATGCCCTTTATCTGCCTATTGCGCAGAAGGCCATCAATCATGGCTTGTATGTGGTGATTCGTCCTCCAGGCGTATGTCCTAAGGATTTGAAGGTAGGAGATGCTTATCAGAATTATCTTAAAACGGTGTGGAACATTGTTTCCAGCAACAGTTGGGTGAAGAATAATTCAGGCATCGTATCCCTGGAACTTGCCAACGAGCCTGTTCATATATATAATAGGTATGGTCAGAGTTCTGCCACAGCCATGCGAGATTATTTCCAACCAGTGGTTGATGTGATTCGTAAGAATGGCTTCAAGGGTATTATCTGGATTCCTGGCACGGGCTACCAGAGCCAGTATGAGAATTATGCCTCTTATCCTGTTTCCGACAGCAACTTCGGCTATGCCGTGCATGTATATCCGGGATGGTATGGGGCAAGTGATACCAACTATGATTCCAACGCTTTCATCTATAATTTCCAGAAGCAGGTGCCTGTTGTAAAAAATAAACCGATTCTTGTTTCTGAGATAGACTGGAGCCCGGAGAAACCAGGTGCCGGTAAGTATAATGAGTTTGGACAGTGGGTGGCCAGCAACCTGGGTTCATGGGGAACTGCCACTACCAGCAAATGGGGTAATGCCTGGAAGAAGGTGATGGATCATTTCGGAAACATCAGCATGACGCTGACCAGTACTGATGATTATCTTGATATCGACAACTTCCTGAAAACTGGTCAAATCAAGGCTGGATTGGAGGCTAATCCGGAGGCTTGCGGTCAGACCTGCTTCTACTGGTATTACGAGTATTCCAAGAAAGACTATGCTCATAAGTCTGCTGGTACGTCTTCTTCTAACCCGAATACTCAGCCTTCTACCGGTTCTTCTACTTCTGGCAATATCCAGGGCGAGAACATCATCAAGACGTGGGGCAATGGCAGCGGATTTGTTCCTTCGGGATGGACGGTGGCAGATAATGGCACTCAGGTTTATGCCGGCAATAAATCGAGCGGTCCACGCATCATGAATTTCTCTGGTGATTTCAAGAATGCTTTCTATGTGAGAACTGTTTCTGCCGATAAGGCTGGCTATATAGAATATGGTAATACCAATGGTTATACCCTGCCTCTGGTATATGGCGAGTATGAGCTGAGCTGCAATGTGGCAGCATGGAAGGGTGCTCCATATATGAAGGTGGAGGTGTTCGACCCTCAGAATGCTGTTCTTGCTTCTACCATCGTCAAGGCAAATGGCAATGCGAATGGCAAGGCGGGTGCTTATCTCTCGGGTACCAACAAGGTATTTCTCTCTTTCTATTCCATGATCAAGGGCAACTACCGTGTACGTTTCACCCCTGTGGCAGATGCCAAGGGCACAGGTGGTGCCTGGGTTGAGGCTCTGGTAGGCAATGTGGCTCTTTACTTCAAGGGAAATCCGCTGGCACTGAATGCCGTGGGACAGGTTCCTGCCGGATGGAAGATTGTTGATGCCGGAGAGCAGAAGGCTGCTGGTGCTGCTGGCATTGGTCCACGCATCTTCAAGTTTGCCGGTGGTGATTTTTCTACGGGTCTTTACATCCGTCAGAGCGATGCCGGCAAGGCAGGCTACGCTGAGTTTGGTTCTACTTGGGGCTATGGCTTCTCGTTGAAGCAGGGCAGCTATGTATTCTCTTATAATGCCGTGGCGTGGTCGGGGTCTCCTTATCTGAAGTGTGAGGTTCTCGACGAGAGCAACAACGTGCTGGGTTCTCAGATTATCCAGTGTACCAAGAATGTGAACAAGAACACCGGTGCAAATACTTATGGCAGCAATAGTGGTCAGGTACGATTCACTGCTTCCCGCACGGGTTACTATCACTTCCGCTTCACTCCTGTGGCAAACAGCTGGGGTGGCAGTGGTTCATGGCTTGAGGTGGTGGTAGGTCATCTGAAGATTTCCAAGACCAGTGTTTCCCTTTCAAGAAGTATCGATGGCGGTTGGGATGATGGCACTACGGGCATCGAGCAGGTTGAGAGTGCTGAGAATATCAGCGGTCAGGAGACTAGACAGAACTCTGGCTGGTACACGCTTCAGGGTAAGCGAGTAGAACACCCAACCAAGGGTATCTATATCCATAATGGCAAGAAGGTGGTTTTGAGATAAAATATGTGAGATAGATTGTTAAATGTGAAAGATGGCCTCGCAAAACGTGAGGTCATCTTTTTATTTTGGGGTCTTTTTCTTTATCATGTGTTATTATGAAAATCTTTTGGAACGTCTACCAAACATGATTTTTATTTTTTGTAGTAATTTTGTAGTATATATAATAATAAGATATTTATTTTTAGATTTATGCTTTTATAAAAAGAAAACAGTTCATATTGATGAACTGCAAGACTGTTGTGAAACAGGTTAAATTGTTTACGAGAATGGTGCATAGTGATATGCGCCATTTTTTGTGTTATAACATGTTTCTTTTTTTTAGTTTATCATAAAATGCAGAAAATGTGTTAGTTACGGTGTGCTGTAACAAGAGATGAAACAATTGGAACATCAAGAAAACACGTTCTCTTGACAGTTTTCTACCTTTGCAGCCGTGTTCTTTAACCAAGAAGTAATAACACCTAGAAACAAACTTAATTAAAATGATACAACATGATTGAACAAGTGTTTACATTTAAACGGACAGCAGCTCTATGCCTCGTGGGAGCCTTCTGCAGCTTGAACGCACAAGCCCAGAAGATTACCGTGAAGGGTAGTATTGTTGACGGCACAGGAGAGCCACTGATTGGTGCTACTGTGAAAGTGAAGGGTGATGCCACTTCGGGTGTCATCTCCGACATGGATGGTAACTTTCAGATTGCAGTACCTTCTGAAAATTCATCCCTTGTCATTACCTATATCGGTATGGAATCTAAAACGATTAAAGTAGGTAAGAAAAGACAGTTTAAAATTACCTTGACTGATGACAATACATTGGGCGAGGTAGTAGTGGTTGGTTATGGTCAGCAGAAGAAAGCCTCTGTTGTCGGCTCTATTGCACAGACAGATGCGAAAACCTTGAATCGTCATGCCGGAGTTTCATCTTTGGGTCAGGCACTGACAGGTAATCTTCCAGGTGTCGTTACTTACTCTTCTACGGGTATGCCAGGTGAGGAAGATCCTAAGATCGTGATCCGTACGCAGACTTCTATCAACGGTTCCAACGACCCTCTCGTTCTCGTGGATGGTGTGGAGCGTGCTATGAACACCGTTGACCTTTCTTCAGTAGAGAGCATCTCCGTATTGAAGGATGCTTCTGCCACTGCCGTTTATGGTGTGAAGGGTGGTAATGGTGTTATCCTTATTACTACCAAGCGTGGTAAGGAAGGTAAGGCTGCCGTACACGTGAAGGCGAATGCTACCATGAAGGTGGTTTCCAAGTTGCCTGAGAAATATGATGCTTACGATACTTTCCGTCTTCTGAATAGAGTGGTAGAGCGCGAGCTGAACATCAGCGACGAAAAATCCTGGGGTTCTTACAAGCCAATGGCCATCATCGACAAGTATCGTAACCCTGCTAATGCTGAGGAATGGGACCGCTATCCTAACGTGGATTGGCAGAAGGAACTGTTCAACAACACAGCCATGTCTTACAATGCCAGCGTGGATGTTTCGGGAGGTACCAAACTCGTGAAATATTTTGCAGCTATTGACTTCTCTCACGAAGGTGACCTGTTCAAGGACTTCACCAGCGGTCGTGGCTATAAGTCTGGTTTCGGCTATAACCGTATTAACATGCGTGCCAACCTGGACTTCAACTTGACCAAGACCACTCAGTTCTCTACCAACCTTTTCGGTAGTAACGGTGTCCGCCATTTCCCTTGGGACAAGGCGAGTGATTCCAGTGCCTATTGGGCTTCTGTTTATCATGCAGCTCCAGATGCCATGCGTCCTATTTATTCTGACGGAACTTATGGATACTATGGTCCACGTAAGGCCGACTGTCCTAACTCTGTGATGAGTCTTGCCCGAAGCGGTGTGGAGAACCGTACCAATACACAGATTACCACCGACTTTATTCTTACCCAGAAGCTCGATTTCCTGACCAAGGGTCTGAAGTTTGTTGCCAAGGTTTCCCTTGACAATACGATGGTAGAGGAGAAGCGTGGTATCAGCGACCAGTATATGGACCCACAGCTGAAGTGGATTAACCCAGATACAGGCGAGACTTCCTATGACCAGAGCGTGGATTACCATGAGTCTGTGGCTTGGACCATCAATGGTGGTAAGGTAAATACGAATGCTACTTATCGCCGTCTCTACTATCTGGCTCAGCTCGACTGGAACCGCAAGTTCGGCAATCATGAAGTGGGTGCTATGGGTGTATTCAACCGCAACGAATATGCCAACGGTTCTTCTTTTAGGCATTACCGTGAAGACTGGGTATTCCGTGCCACATACAACTATGCGATGCGCTACATGCTCGAGTTGAACGGCTGTTACAACGGATCAGAGAAGTTTGGTCCCGACTATCGCTTCAAGTTCTTCCCATCAGCTTCTCTCGGTTGGACTATCACCGAGGAGCCATTCATGAAGAACATCAAGAAATATGTAGATATGTTTAAGGTGCGTGCATCATGGGGTCGCATCGGTGATGATTCAACCGGAGGTTCTTATCTCTATACCGACCAGTATTCTTATGGTGGTAAGACCTATCTGGGTGGTGATGCCACTTATGATTCACCTTATACTATATATCGCCTTACCCGTATCGGAAACCCTAACGTGCGTTGGGAGACATCAGAGAAGCGCAACCTGGGTTTCGACTTCGGATTCCTGGGCGGACTGATTACCGGTTCGCTGGATGTATTTAGCGACAAGCGTACCGACGTACTCTTAACCGACCGTTCCATCCCTTCTTACTATGGTATGAACTACACGGTTGCCAATGTGGGTTCGGTGGATGCCAAGGGTTACGAGTTGAGCCTGAAGGTGAACAAGGCATGGAACAAGAATCTGCGTACATGGGCAAACTTCAATATGACCCATGCTACCAACGAGATTAAGTTTGCCGATGATCCAAAGCTTCAGGCAAGTTATCTGAACAAGGCGGGTTATGCCATCGGTCAGAACCAGAACAATAGTTACATTGATCATGGTTTTATCCGCAACTGGGATGATCTCTATGCCGTACCTACCTGGGGTAGCCATGATTCAGAGAAATATACGGGTGATGCCATTATTTCAGACTTCAATGGTGACGGTCAGATTACAAAAGATGACAAGGCGCCTTATCAGTATACCCCTATTCCTGAGAATACCTTCAGTACTACATTGGGAGCAGAGTGGAAGGGCTTGAGCGTAACGGTACAGTTCTATGGTGTAACCAATGTTACCCGCGAGGTGAACTTCCCAACCTTTGAGCGTGAAACCCACATTGCCTTTAAGGAGGGTTCTTACTTCACGCCATCCAATCCGGGTGGAGAGTTGTCTTTGCCACGCTGGACCACAGTGGCAGACGAGGGAAATGCCGGTACCCGTTACTTCTATGACGGAGCTTTCCTGCGCCTGAAGAATGCCGAGATAGCTTATACCTTCAGGGGCGCTTGGGTGAAACGGATGCACTTGAATTCACTCCGTGTATATCTGAATGGTGACAACCTGCTGCTCTGGACCAATATGCCTGATGACCGTGAGAATAACTTCAGCGGCAACTCGGCAAATGGTGCTTATCCAACCGTACGCAGATTTAACTTAGGTTTCGACCTGACATTTTAAATGAATCGTAAATATGAAAAAGTTTTATAAAATATATACATTGCTGTTTGCGGCAGCCCTGTCTCTCTCTTCAGTATCATGTACTGATTACCTTGACAAGGCACCGGGCAGTGATATTGCCCCAACGGAGCCATATAAGAATTATACCAACTTTCAGGGTTTCTTGGAGCAGTGCTACAATGACATCCCTGGTCTTGCCTCTACATCCTGGTATCATGGCTGCTGGAACTATGGCGAGGATGAATACTGGCAGCCATCAGAGACCCGTATGCTCACTAATGCCATCGACCAGGGAAACTATTGGGCATGGGACGAGGTGCAGTATTCTCCATTCCATTCTGGTATCGACCTGAACAGCCTTAATGATGTGAACCGCGATTCCAAGGGCCGCCTCTGGGGTATGTGCTGGCAGGGAATCTATGCCACCAACCTGGGCTTGGAAAATCTGGGCAACCTGGTAGATGCTACCCAGGAAGAGAAGAACCTGATTGCAGGTCAGCTCTATTTCTTCCGTGCATTCTTCCACTTCCAGATTATGCAGTATTGGGGCGGTATTCCATACATCGACTTCCTGATTCCATCTGTTGCCGTGTTCAACTATCCACGCCTCACCTATCAGGCATGTGCCGACAAGGCAGCCGAAGACTTCAAGAAGGCTGTTGAGCTGCTGCCTGTAGATTGGGATAAAACAACCGTGGGTAAGCAGAACGTGGGCAAGAACAAGTTCCGTCCTAACAAGATAGCAGCTCTCTGCTTCCTGGGCAAGAACTACTTGTGGGCAGGTTCGCCGCTGATGAATGAAGTAAGCAAGGAGAATCCTGACTTCAAGAATGTTAACGGATATAATAAGGAGTATTGCCAGAAGGCTGCTGAGGCATTCGGCGAGGCTTTGAAGATCAACAAGGAAACAGGACTTTACCAGCTGTCTTCTTATGAAAATTACATGAATATCTTCTATACCTATGATCAGGGTCAAAAGATTCCTGGTGAGAAAGAGGCTATCTTCTACGAGAATTCAAGTAACAACAACTGGATCTGGAATCAGGTGACAGACTACCGTCCTACCTGCCTTATTCAGGCTGGTATCAAGGTTTATCCTACTGCCAACTATGTGGATTACTTCGGTATGGCAAACGGTAAGCCTATCAAGGACATCACGAAGAAGGATCCCGACAGCGGCTATGATCCGGAATATCCGTTCAAGAACCGTGACCCTCGCTTCTACGACCTCTTCATCTATGATGGTGTGAAGTGTGTGAAGAGTGCAGGAAAAGATGCAGATGTGCAGTATGCTTCTCTTTATACGGGGGGAAAGTATCGTACGGCAACATCTGCCAAGGACTGCTTTACGGGATATTGCCTGAAGAAGTTCTGTGATCCATACCGTAATGATTTTGATGATAGTGGTGCACGTGCTAAGTTTATGCGCGTACTCTTGAGCATGATTCGTCTGGCAGATGTTTATCTGATGTATGCCGAGTCGGTGGCTCAGGGTTATGGCTACAAGGCATCAAGCCAGGCATTCAATCTGAGTGCCGTGGATGCCGTGAACATCGTCCGCAACCGTGCGCATGTGGATAATATTGCTGATGAGTATCTTACCAATCTGGATGGCTTTATGAGCGAGCTTCGCCGTGAGCGTGCCGTAGAGTTGGCATTCGAGGGACACCGTTTCACCGACCTTCGCCGCTGGCTCCTGATAGACAAGGCTCCTTACACCCAGAAGATGGCTGTTTACTTCGACCGTGCAGCCGACCAGAAGGATGTTGACCGCTACGACGATCCAAAGAAAAATCACGTGCTCAACCTGAAGGAGGAGCCATTGATTACCCGTAAGTTTACTTCAAAGCATTACTGGTTCCCATTCCTGAGAAAGGATGTCAAGATGTATCCTGAGTTCTCTCAGAACCCTGGTTGGGAATAATTAAACAATTCGAGAATTTATTATGAAACATAATATATTTAATAAGAGAATGTCATTGGCGCTAGCTTCCATGCTAGTTGCCAGTGGTGTGGCAAGCGCCCAGGAAATGGCCGACACTACCAAGGTAAACGTGGCTTTCGGTCAGGTTTCCAAGGCTGACCTGATGGGCGGTGTCAGCGAGGTGAATGTCGAAGAGCTGCTGAAAAAGGACTACAGCGCCAATGCACTCAATGATCTTCAGTCGCTCATTGGTGGTTATAACGGAAATGTTTGGGGACAGGGTGCACTTGTTCTCGTAGATGGAGTTCCCCGTGAGGCTAGCACCATCAATGCCACCGAGGTGGAGAAGGTTACCGTGCTCAAGGGCGCTTCTGCCGTAGTACTCTATGGTGCCAAGGCTGCCAAGGGCGTAATCCTCATCACTACCAAGCGTGGTAAGGTGCAGCCATTGAGCATCGCCGCCACCGTCAATACGGGCATCTATACACCTAAGGCTTATCCTGAATATCTGGGTGCGGCTGAGTATATGACGCTCTATAACGAGGCGATGACCAATGATGACCCTACACAGCCGCTGAAATACTCTAAGGAGCAGATTTACAATACGGCTGCAGGTACCAATCCTTACCGCTATCCTGATATGGATTTCTACAGCAGCGACTACCTGCGCAAGTTCAACAACCGTACGGATGCTACGATGGAGGTGAAGGGCGGTAGCCAATTTGCCAGATACTATGCCAACCTGGGCATGACCTACAACAACAGTCTGGTGAAGTTTGGCGAGCATAAGAAGGACAAAGATAATTCCTTCCGCGTGCGTTCTAACATTGATGCTACCATCACCGACTGGCTGGGTGCTTACGTGAATGTAGGCATCAACATCACGGACAACTATCGCGGACGTCCTGAGGACTACTGGTCAACAGCTACCAACATGCGTCCTAACTGGTACTCCGGTCTGTTGCCAATCTCCATGATGGATGCCAACAATTCAGCCTTGCAGCAGATGATAGCAGGCTCTAAATTCCACGTGCTCGATGGCCAGTATCTGCTGGGTGGCAACAACGATAACCAGTCTACTTTCTTTGGTGATGCGCTTGCTGCCGGCTACGTGAAGAATCACTCCCGTACCTTCAACTTTGATGTGGGTGTGAAAGCCGACTTCGATCAGTGGGTCAAGGGATTGAGCTTCGAGACTGCTTTCAGCATCGACTACTGGAACAACTACTCTGAGGCTTACAAGCTCGACTATGCCGTTTATGAGCCTACCTGGGCAAATGTGAACGGACAGGACATGATTATCGACCTGAAGAAATATGGTAAGGAATCAAGCAGTACGAGCGAGTATATCGGTGCATCGAAATATTACCAGAACACCACCTTCCGTGCTCAGTTTGACTATAAGAATACCTTTGGCGGAGTTCACAACGTAAATGCCACTTTGGCTGGCTGGGGTTACTCCAAGTCGAATTCCGTGGACGAGAATCATGAGAGTTCATCTGGTGTAAAGGGTTCTTCTTACCACCGCACCACCAATGCCAACCTTGCCCTTCGAGCAGCCTACAATTATGCTCAGAAGTACTATGCAGAGTTTGGTGGTGCCCTGGTTCATTCATCCAAGATGGCAGAGGGTCATCGCAATGCTCTTTCTCCATCAGGAACACTGGGTTGGAGAATCGGTCAGGAAAAATGGTTCAAGAATGCACTTCCTTGCTTCGACGATTTGAAGCTGAACGCTTCTTACTCTGTGCTCAACCAGGATATCGATATCTCTGATTATTATCTCTACCAGGGATACTATGAAGTGAAGGGAGGTTACTACACCTGGAACGAAGGCGGTGGCAACGGAACTCACACCACACTCTCTAAGCGTGGTAGCAACTACGGTCTTGATTTCGTGAAGCGTAAGGAATGGAGAGTAGGTCTGGAGGGTTCACTCCTCAACGGTACCGTAAGTTTCGACATGAACTATTTCCATCAGCTTACTTCGGGCTTGCTTACTGCGGGAACTGCAACCATCTATCCTTCATGGATGAATCATGACGGTTCTTTCATCACCTCCCTGAACTACAATGAGGATATGCGACAGGGCTTCGACTTCGCCGTAAACTTCAAGAAGAACATCGGCAAGGTGAAGGCACAGCTCGGACTCACAGGTATGGTGTTCGACTCAAAGGTTAACAAGCGTGAGGAGAAAAACGAATATAGCTACATGAATGCACAGGGTCAGGCTCTCGACGTGATGCGCGGATATGTTTGCGAAGGCTTCTTCACACAGGAAGACGTAGACCACATGAAGGCAAACCTCGACAAGGACGATCCTAACTTCGTGCCAAACCATACCTTCGGTGAAATCAAGGCTGGTGACCTGAAGTACAAGGATATCAACGGTGACGGCAAGATTGACAGCAACGACCAGCAGGTGATGGGTAAGTATGGATGGAGTGCAACTCCTTTCTTCTATGGTGTAAACATTACCTTGAACTGGAAGCAGTTTACCCTCTTCATCGCCGGTACCGGTCAGATGGGTGCCAAGGCTTTCAAGAGCAACGACTGGATTTACAACCAGAAGAAATATACCTCTGTGGTTCGTGGACGCTGGACACCTGAGACAGCCGCTACCGCTACTTATCCACGTTTGACAGCCAAGGACAATACCAACAACTTCCGCAACTCAAACTTCTGGATTTACAGCACAGACTGCTTCAACCTCAACAAGGTGCAGCTTACCTACGATATGCCAAAAGAGTGGTTTGAGAACAAGGTAGTGAAGGGTATGAGTGTTTACGTATTGGGCGAGAGCCTTCTCACCATCAGCAAGCATCGCAAGTATATGGAAACCAGCTATGGTTCACCACAGTGCCGTTTCTACAACCTGGGCTTGAAGATGATGTTCTAAAGGCTGATGAAATCATATCTTAGATATTGAAAAATTAGACAATAAAGAATTATGAAATTAAGAAATATATTCATGATATTGGCTTCTGCGGCATTGTTGACAGCATGTGATGATGTCTTTACTCCTGCTGCAGAAAACATGAAGGACATCAACGAGATGGAGAATGATCCTACCATGGCCAGGGGCTTCGTGCTCACCGCTTACCGTAACTTGCCAAATTACGAGGTGGGCACAGGAACGGATGTAGCGACGGATGATGCCGTGACGAATGAGAAGGGAGCCAACTGGTCTAAGTATGCCACGGGCTCATGGACCGTTCAGAGTTGGGACCCTACGGGTCGCTGGAACAGCGACCTGTCTTCCATGCAGTATTTGTATATCTTCCTGAACTCAAACGTTTCGAACATCGGGTTCCTGAAGAATGTCAATGAGAACAAGCTGATGCAGCGACGCCTGACAGGTGAGGCATACGGACTTCTGGCTACCCATGCCTATTATCTGCTTCGTGCCCATGCCGGATTTGACAATGAAGGAAAGTTGCTCGGCACACAGCTCTTTGACGGATTTGTAGGAACGGATGCTGATTTCAACCAGCCTCGCAAGACATTCCAGGAGCATGTAGATTTCATCCTGGCGAACATCGAGAAGGCTGACAAGCTGCTGCCTATGGATTATGAGCCAGTGACAAGCGACGACAAGGTGCCTGCCAAGTATGACGATATCCTGAATGTGCCTGAGGTGGCATCTGTCAAGGATGGCAAGATGGGTATATATAATAAGGTGATGGGCGAGAATGCACGCCAGCTGATCAACGGACTGATTCTGCGTGCCATCAAGGCTCGTACCTTGCTGCTTGCTGCAAGCCCTGCCTTCCAGGATCCTGCCCAGAACAATGTAACCTGGGCACAGGCTGCTGATGCAGCTGCCGAGGTGGTTGACTATGTAGGCGGTCCATCAGGTTTGCCTTCTACAGGTCTTACCTACTACGACAACGATGCAGAGATGAAAGCCTTGCAGACTGGTTCCAATCCTCCTGAAATCATCTGGCGCAGTACCAAGAATGCAGAAGAGATTGATGACGAGAAGAACAATTTCCCTCCATCACTCTACGGAAACGGCAGAACCAATCCTACCCAGAATCTGGTAGATGCCTTCCCTGATGCCAAGGGTTATCCTATCACCGATGCACGCAGTGAATATGATAAGAGTAATCCATACGCCAACCGTGACCCTCGTCTGGCTAAATACATTATCTATAATGGAGCCACAGCGGGCGTTGATAACAAGGTAATCAAGACGGGTAGCTCTTCTGGCGATGACGGTATCGGCCGCCGTGATGCTTCTACCCGCACCGGTTACTATATGAAGAAGATGTTGCGCATGACTGCCAACTGCAATCCTAGCAACACATCTAAGGTAACCAAGTATAGCTGCAAGGCACGTTTCACCGAGTTCTTCCTCGACTATGCTGAGGCTGCCAATGAGGCTTGGGGACCTAAGAACCCTGGTACACATGCTTACTCAGCATACGATGTGATCAAGGCAATCCGCCACCGTGCAGGTTTGACAGACGACACTTATCTCGACGAGTGTGCCGGCGACAAGGCTAAGATGCGTGAGCTGATTCGCAACGAGCGCCGCCTAGAGCTTTGCTTCGAGGGATTCCGCTTCTGGGATTTGCGTCGCTGGAACCAGTTGGACAAGTTGACATCTGTTCAGGGCATCGATTGGAACAACGATACGTTTACCATCTTGCCAAATGTAGAAGAGCGCCATTTCGATAGCTATATGAACTATGGTTATATTCCATATTCAGAAGCTTTGAAGTACTCTAATCTCCATCAGAACAAGGGATGGAAATAAACCAGTTAAAAATGATAATGAAAATGAAAAGTTTTAAGTTATTAAATACAATAGGCATTGCTGCCATGACTTTGTTGATGGCCGCTTCCTGCGAGAGCGGTGACAAGGAATTTGGATATGACGGAGAAACTACTGTCTATTTTGCCAATGCTGGTTATGTGCGCACAGTGGAGCTGGGTGAGGATCAGGAAGCTGACCTTACCGACGATAACAACCACATCATCAACATCAAGGCCTGTTGTGCAGGTGGTTACGGCAACAACAATGACGTTACCGTGGATTACATATCTGATGCCAGTCTTTGTGATGGCTATAAAATCAATGGCGCAGCCATCCAGGTGATGCCATCCAGTTACTATCAGATAGAGAACCCTAACCAGTTTGTCATTGCCAAGGGACAGCAGTTGGGTGGCGTAAGAGTGAAGCTTACCGATGCGTTCTTCAACGATGACAAGAGTTATGAGCAGGGCTATGTGATTCCTGTGAAGCTGACAGGTGCACAGGGTGTTGACAAGGTGCTGGAGTCGAAGAATACTACATTCTGCCTTGTGAAGTACGTCAATCCTTGGACTGCCACTTATCTTCGCCAGGGTAAGGATGTGATCAACGGTAAGGAATCTCACCGTGCTTATCCATATATTGAGAAGGCTGAGGTAATCAAGGTGGTGACCAAAGGCTTGTACAAGGCACAGATGACTGTGGCTGTGAAGGATGCAAGTGGTATAGACCATCAGGTGAACGTGCTGATGACCTTCAACGGTGATGACTGCACCATCTCTTCCGGTAGTGAGGGAGTTCAGGTTTCGGGTAGTGGTAAGTTTGTCAAGAACGACCAGCTCTTGGGCGAGTTTAAGCGCAACACACTCTATTTGAACTACAACATCAAGAGCGATGCCTTGGGTACGGTTGAAACCACAGATACCATGGTGGTCCGCAATCGTGGCATTGGTTTCCAGACTTTCACTCCTGAAAAGTAAGAACATTTTTAATTTGATATCAGAATTATGAAAAAAATACATAATATCCTCCTGGCCAGTGCAGCAGCAACCTTGCTGCTCACTGGTTGTGTGGAGGACTTCGATACAAGCTACCCTGCCGGCGAAAAGCCTGAGAACGTAGCGATGGACGACCTTACCAGAGGTTATGAAGTTCTGAAGAACTATACAGGCATGAAGTTGGGAGCAAACTTGACCATTGCAGATTTGAAAGCTGCCAATACTAGCTTTAGTACCGTTCTGGCGAACTTCAATGAAGTGAATGTCGTAGATGGCTTCTCCCATGCTGCTGTGGTTGCTGATGATGGTACGGTCAGTGCCGATGCTTCAAAAGATGAAGTTGATGCTGCTATTGCCGCAGGACTCGTTCCTACAGCTTCCCTTTTTGCACCTAATGCATGGAACATGACTGTGATGAAAGAGGCTACCAAGGATACTTGGGTAGATGGTGAGAATGTGGATCTCCATCAGAAGTATGATTTCGAAAGCAGTGCCATCGGTGATGTCTTCGGAACAGACAAGGATTCCAAAGTGGCAAAGGATCCAACAGGAAAGAACGGAAAGTCGCTATGCATCAAGAAGGCAGCCAAGTTCATCGAGTTTCCTGTGAATCTGCCTGAGGGTGCTTCGCTGTCAACAATCAAGACCATCTCCTTTGATTATTATTCATCAAATGTCAAGAAGAATGTGGTTATCAGAGTAAAGGTGGGTGACAAAGCCAAGGAACTGAGAAACTTCGGTGTTCCTACCAAGGCTAAGACTTGGGAAACATTCGTGGTGGATTTGTCAAAGGTTGACTTTACTGAGGCCTTTGATGCAGATGATATGAAATCTTCCAATATTTCTCTGGTAATTGGTCAGGCAGCTGTGCCTCAGCAGGTGTATGTTGACAATATTGATATTTACGCTCCATATCAGAAGCCGGGTTATTATAAACCTCGTCCTGTAGAAGAGAAGGCTGCTGATGTAAAGAAGGCTATGTTTGCTTACGTTGATTCTGTTATGCAGAACTATGGAGACAAGGTGCAGGCATGGAATGTGGCTTCCAACCTGATAGAGGATCTTTTCTACTCTCTGAAGTCTTCTGAGAACATGGGAGCTACTGATGAATTCTATCCTAACGACTATCTGGATGAGAACTGGGTGGCTGATGTATGCAAGGAAATCCATTCAAAGAAGGCTGATGCCAAACTGTTCTACAGTGAAGAAAATCTGCTGACGGATGCCGAGAAGACCGAGGCTGCCATCAACTACATCAGGCAGTGGAATGAAGCTGGTGCACAGATTGAAGGCATCGATGTGAAGCTCGACGTGCCATACAATAGCAGTTCTGTGGCAGAAGCTAAGGCGAATATCGACAATCTTCTTGCTACGTTGAAAGCATCAGGTCTGGAGATTCGTCTTTCAGATATGAATGTATATCTGGCTGATGCTGGTGGAACAGTAGCCGATCAGAGCAAGGCTACATTCGAGGATTACAAGGGAATGGCTGAACTCTATGCCTATATTCTGAACAAGGCACAGGATGTGTTGGGCGACAAACTCTATGGTGTATCTTTCTCTACTATCAATCAGGGTGCTACGGGTGTAGGATTGTGGAATCATTTCAATCGCCTACCTACTTACGTGGGTGTGGTTAATGGACTTCAGAAAACAGAAATAAAATGGTAAGAAGATTATTTATATTTATTTTTGGGATACTGACATTCGCAGTGGCGCAGGCTCATGACGGGCCTGCCCTGCGAAGAGTTATCTCGCCATCCCAGCCGGTATGGATTATCCACATCGACACCTGGAATTCTCCGAATCCGCAGGCCATCATCAATATGGTACCTGAAGACATCAAGCCTTACGTGGTGTTCAACCTCTCGCTCTCTGCTACGGAGAGTATCTGTGCTGATGGTAAGAAGGTGGTGGATTCATGGATGAAGGTATGTGCAGAGAACCGCGTCTGGACCATGATCCAGCCTGCCAGTGGCGGATGCAGCGCTTTTGATGACGATGACCTGGAACTCTATGAGAGCTACTACAAGAACTATCCTAACTTTCTGGGATGGAACTATGCCGAGCAGTTCTGGGGATTTGATGAGGATCGTAAGCGCGAGAACGGAACCATTCATACGCCTTCTTTCCTGAAGCGACTGGAGCTCTTTACCCATCTCATGAAGTTTGCCCATCAGTATGGTGGCTATCTTTGCGTGAGCTTTACGCAGGCATGCTATTCTGCCAATATGATGCCAGTGGCATACATGAAGCGTAATGCCGAGATGAACTGTCTGCTTTCTACCGATAAGGAACATTTCATCTGCTGCGAGAAGTACACCATGAAGAATGGTTTCTATGATATCGAGAGCAACTGTCTGGGTGCTTATCTGGGTGGATATGCCGGCCAGTATGGTATTCGTTTCGATATCTGCGGCTGGATGGAAGAACAAGATAAACTGGATGAGAATGGCAATGCCATCAAGGACCCTTCGGATGCTTCAAAATTTCTGAAGGAGTATTACAATGATTTCCCTAAGGCTTGTGGTGCCATTCCTATCTTGGAGCATGTGGCATTGACAGGTGAGACGGTGATTGACGGTCCTGAGTTGGTGACGACTGATAACCTGCGTGAGATTGCAACTTCCAAGACTGCTGACGGTTATACCCGCAGAAACTGGGCTTGGTTCAATCACTTTAAAAATATCAACATCGATATGTTCCGTAAGATTCTGGATGGAACCATCAGAATTCCATCTCGCAGCGAGGTGATTGAGCGTACCAAGATTTGCGTGAAGAATGATATCAAGCCAAAGAATATCTATTCCAGCCAGAACGAGATGGAACCATACGTTTCGCCTAGCGGACTGTATGATGGCCTCTATCGGAGCGAGCAGGATGACAATGGCACACAATGGCCTAACTCCACCTTGAACAACAAATGGTGGTTGAAGGTTTCAGGACGTTATCCTACCATCCCTGTTGTGTATGATCTCATCGATGAAGAAGCCAAGAAACTGCAGGTGGCTATCAAGAGCAGCGAGTATGCCAGCAACCCTACCTGGAGTAATGTAGCCAGCAAGAAGGCTTATATGAATAAGCTCTTTAAACAGGAATATACGGGTGATATCTATGCTTCGCGTCTGGAGAATACTTGGGTTTGCTACAACCCTTATCAGTATAATGAGGAGCATGTTCCGTTGGCTGCCGAAAATCGTGGTATGAAATATATCCGTAAGTACTGGGTAAACAATGGACGCAGTGCCAAGGGTACATTGAAACCTGCCTACAATACCTGTAGCCAGATTAAGATGAACCTCGCTCCATATTCTTTGGTTCACATGCGTGAGTATTCAGACAAGTTGAGTCTCTACATGCAGAACTACCGTATCAAAGATGGACTCCGCTATGGTGTGGGTGATGGCAGATTGCAGGATGACAAGAATCTTCCTGAGTATGCCCAGCAGACTGATACCATCATTGTAGTGGGAGCCAGTGCTCAGCCTACTATCTCGTGGAAGGATAATTCAGAGCATTCAGCAAGTACTGTTACCACAGAATGGAAGAGTGGTCAGTTTACGGTTTATGTAAAGCATAATGGTCCGTTGGAGTTGACCATCGATAACTGTAAGGGCACTAAGACTACAGGAAAGTTGAAGGATTCTGATGTGACTGCCGCTGTCATTGAAATTCCTGCCATGCCAGAGGCGTATGAGGGAGAGATGCAGTATGAGTTTGAAAACTTCGATTACAAGAATGTGGGTGGTTGCTATGGCAACGCTTGGAACAACGGTTTCCGTGGATACTATGGTCAGGGCTGCTTGAACTTGGGTACCCAGAAGGGTGCTTCCGTTCGTGGCTACATTCCTGTTACCAAGCCAGGTAATTACAAGGTGGCTATCCGTTATCAGGCTTCTGCAGGTGATGCCGTTGTCAAGGTTATCTGCGGCAATCAGGCCAAGCAGGTTACACTGCCAAAGAATGCTTCTTCCAACAAGGAATGGTCGGAAGTGGAGTTTGACATGGACATCGCTGATGTCAAGGGAAATATGACGGTTAACTATGTGAGCGGAAAGAGAGCTGTGCTCGATTGCGTCCGCTTGAACTACAAGGGTGCCTTGACGGGTATCGCCGGTGTAACCACTGATGCCGACCAGGTAGACCATGTAGAGTATTACGACTTGCAGGGTATGCGCTTATCTGCTGCCAAGCAGGGTATCAGTATCAAGAAAGTTTATCTTCGTAGCGGTAAGACCTATACGGAGAAGATTTATAAATAACTAGTTATTAATAACAATTTTAATTTTTTACGATTATGAACAAAACAATTAAGAGTTTAGCAATGGTTGCCATTGCATTGTTTGCTGGTTTCGGTTCAGCTTCTGCACAGGAAGATGAGGGTGTTGAATTGAATAAGGACATGTTCCACGTATGGGATGGTCTCACAAAGGACGCAATGCCAACTGATGAGCATGTTTATATGGAATGGAATGTGGGTGCAGAGAATCCAAGTGCTCCAGGTTCTGTTATCCTAGGTACATCTACAGTGGCTGAGAAAATCTATGCCGACTTGTCAGACTATCATTACATGGTAGTTTATGGTGAAGGTTCCATAAATGATAAGGGTGAAGTTGCCAAACCTCGTTTCATGTTCAACCGTACCGTTGCAGAAGGTCAGCAGGCTAATGGAGGTATGATTGAAATCAATAACAAAGCTTTTGATGCAAATACAGGTGCTATTGTTATTGATTTGAAGAAAGATTTGGTTCGCACTGTACCTGGTGAAGAACCTGCAGCTGATGATTTTGCCCACTTGGTTACTATCAAGGCTTCATGGGGCGGTACTATCCTTATTTCTTCTATCATGCTTTACAATACCCTTCCTGAGGATCTCGGAGGTGGAGCAACTGGTATCAAGAACGTTCATGTAGCAGGTGATGCAGCTGTAGCAACATTCAACGCTGCTGGTGCTAAGGTTGCAGCCAACGCCAAGGGTCTTGTTATCAAGAAGTACCAGAGTGGTAAGGTTGTTAAAGTAATGAATAAGTAATGGCAGAAATTCTACTCCTTTTGTGTAACTAGGGAGTAGTCCCTAGTTCAGATGTTCGGCAAGGTATTTGTTGAATCCAGCAGATACTTTGCCGATTTTTTTGTGTCATAACAACTGACAATCATAACAACAGATAATCGTATAACTGATAATTTTAACTGAAAATGAAAAGAACAACTTTCTTGCTGTGCTTGCTCTTTGCCTTGTGCATGCAAGTGGTAGCTGCCGAGCATTCCTATACGCAGAAGGCAGTGAAGCAGACTGTAAAAGTGGGTACGTCTACACGAGAAATGTTGGTCTATGTACCAACCGACTTACCCGAGAAGGCTCCTATGGTCATCTCTTTGCATGGATTTAGCCAAAATCCTGATTATCAGATGGGGCAGACCCATTGGAACGAGGTGGCGGACACTGCCAAGATCTTGGTGGTTTATCCTCAGGGAAACAATAATTCCTGGGACATCTCAGGCTCTGGCGATGTCAAGTTTATCGAAACCATCATGAAGACGATGCAGAAGAAATATAAGGTAGACAAGAATCGCATCTATATCTCTGGCTTCTCTATGGGTGGTATGATGACTTATCACTGTATGACCAAATTGGGAACAGTTGTTGCTGCCTTTGGTCCTGTGAGTGGTATCCCTGTCGATTATCGTGAACCTGTGGCTCCACGCCACGTGCCTATCATGCACATCCATGGCACGGGAGATGATGTCGTGAAATGGGGCGGCGATCCTAACCATGGTGCTGGTGGCTATGGTGGAATAGACGAATATGTCAAGAAGTGGGCTGCTTACGAAGGTTGTGATGTGGATAATCCGGAGGTGATTCGCCCTTATCCTGCATCCATGAGTTATGCTGCTGCCACTCGTACTCGCTATATTAATAAGGTGGATGGTACGGAGGTTACGCTCATCGCCATTGATGGTAAGGGACATTGGCACTCTGACGATCCTAATGCAGTATATTCTACTCGCGAACTTTGGAACTTCTTCCAAAGATATAAGCTCGACCTTCCTGATAGTGAAGAGGCTGGCGAGTCGAAGGGTGATGTGCTATTTTCTGATAACTGGGAGGATGAGGTCATCAACGTAGGTGAAGGCGTGCCTGCGGGATGGAAGCGTGTGAATAGTATGAATGATGGTAGTCGAAGCGATGAGAAGGCGAACGGTGCTGCCAATACAGGTGGCGCCCGTATCAAGGATTTCGTTGCCGGAGGTGATTTCAATACTGGTTTCTATCTCAGTGCCCGTGATTTCGACCAGTGCAAACTCTCTTATGGCTTGTATGATGGGCATCGCTTGCATTTGGTCCCAGGCAAATACCAGCTTTCTTTCAATTCTTCTTATTGGAATGATGGTTCCGAGAATGGTGCTGTCGCTTACGATGCAGGCATCGTCGGCATTGGCGACAATAAATCAGTCTTGTTGGAACAGAATCTGGATTCGGAAGGCAACTTGAAGGAAAATTCTAACCAGGTGGTGAAAGGCTCTCTGGCTCACTTCTTGAACTTCACTATAGAGAAAGAAGGTGACTATGAACTTTATTTCACCATGTCCTCTGGTTGGGCTGCGGTTATCTTGGGTAATGTGAAGATTAGAAAGGCGGATACCGGTACGGGTATCACTGATTGTACAACCGATGCCTTCGGAAAAGGTGTTGTCACAACTTATAATCTGGCGGGTCAGCGCATCAGCGCTCAGACTAAGGGCTTGGTTATAGAGCAGATTCAGTTTGCCAATGGCAAAAAGGTTTCCAGAAAGGTAATCAAAAAATAGTAAACTGGATAATAGTTGGTGCATAACAGTTGACTACCGCACGCACAACAGCTGTTGTGCATGCGCATATCAGCTGTTATGCAAGCGCACAACAGCTGTTGTGCGACCGGAGATACTGATTGTCTCAACAACATATCCTATCTCTTCCAACAACTTATCCTGTCTCTTCCAACGACATATCCTGTCTCTTCCAACGACAAGAAGAGGGTGAATCATAAACTTATGACGCATCCTCTTTTTGAGTATATCGTATAATAAACTTTATCTCTTGTAACTTTTTGAGTAAAAAAACAGGTAAAGAATGCAAATTCTTGGGCTTTCTTTCTTTTTTCTAGCAAAAATTATATAATTTTGCATCATTCATCATGTAAACAATAATTTTGTATATTTCAATCATAAACCTATGAAGCGTTTTTTACTTTTTGGAGTTCTTTGCCTCGTGCAAATGTTGACAACCTTTTCTTATGCCAACTCTGGACGACTTTATACATCAAACGACCTGTCGAGTAGCCTGATTCGATGTATCATACAAGATAAGTATGGTTTCATTTGGGTGGGTACCAATTATGGATTGAACCGTTTTGACGGCTATAATTTCAGTACCTATCTTTGCAATCCTGCTGATATCACCACCATCCAGGATAATGAAATCGTAAAGCTCTATCCTTACAGCAAAGAGTTCCTCTTTGTGGCAACAAATCGTGGACTCTATAAATATTCCTATCTTACCAATAGTTTCCAGCATATCGTATTGGAAAAGAAAGATGAGAAGATAAGAGTAAGTTCTCTTATTGAGGATGGAAAGCATAATCTCCTGATAGGTACATCCGGGTATGGTGCCTATAGGTTGGATATGACTACAGGTAAAGTTACTCGCCTTTCAAGGAAATCTGCAAATTCAGTGGATAATTTCTTTACTATGCTGTTCTTCGATGCTGAGGGATATCTGTGGCAGGCTAATCATACAAAGGTGTTGAGAAAATATAAATACGATGGCAAGTCTATCAAACTGGTAAGTGTATATGAACCTAAAGAACTGTTTGGCATCCGTAAATTATATGCCACAGACAAGAAGGGGTTCTTTGTGGCGCATACGGGCGGCATTATGCGCTATGATTATGCCTCGCATCGTTTCTCACGCTACGATTTCGATTTTTCAGCTCATCAGGGGGCAGGATTTATCAGCGCTGTTACCTTGGATAAGTATGGCAATTTATGGTTGGGTACTTCGGGAGATGGAACTTTCAAGATACCGCATGGAAGCAGAAAGGCTTATCGGGTGGAGTTGAATAACCAATCATTTATCTTTGATAATGCGCATATCAGCGATTTGCTGATAGATAGAGATGGTAATCAGTGGTATGGATGCTATATGAAAGGACTTTTCTTGTCGAATAATGATAAGAATGTGTTCCATCCGGTTTCTTTGGATGAATTGGGGGCTGGTATGGAAACCATTTCGTCTGTAGTGGGAGTTGCTGACGGATTGATGCTTTTTGTGGTCAAAAATCATGGGTTGTATCTCTTGGATGAGAAGACGGGCAATACCAAGCTACTACAAAGTCCTGCAGGACCAATCAAAGTGTACTCGGATTTTCGGAAGAATGTTTATGTATATGCCAATGGTGGAATTTATGAATATGATTGGAAGCATCAGACTTACCAGTTGTTGTTGCCTGCCAATGGTCTTTCTTTGGATGGTATGCTGGTAGATGCTGCTGGCAATATGTATCTCACGAGTCAGGGAAACGGGCTTTATGTATGGAATAGGAAGAGTGGCAAGATGACGCAATATCTGATGGATGATAGGCGTCCGCACAAAACCATCTGCAATAACTGGATTACGGATATCAGGTTAGATTCCCGGGGAAGGCTCTGGTGTGCAACAACCAATGGTGTGTCGTGCATGGATACCAAAACCGGATATTTTGATGTCATTCTTTCTCGGCCTCTGTTAGAGGGTAAAACGTGCTATTCTACGTTGGAACTGTCGGATAGTAAGATAGCTATTGCTACAGAAATGGGGCTTTATCTCTATGACAGTAAAAAACGGCAGACAACCCCTTGGCCTCATTCCGAGAGTATTAGCGGATTGAGAATTTATTCGCTGAAGAAGGATGCCAAGGGAAACCTATGGATGAGTACTGCACAGGGTATCTGGTGTTATGATAGTAAAGCTAAGTCGTTTTTCTCTTTTGAAAAGGGTAACGGACTCTTGACCAAGGAATATCAGGCTGGAGTAGTAGGTTCTACATCGGATGGGGTTATCTGTTATGGAAACTCCGAAGGATTGACTTATTTTAGGCCTTCTCAGGTAAAGGATTATAATGAGAAAATGTCTGCCATTTATCTGTCGGAGGTGTTGCTTGATGGAAAGATGGCTCCCTTTATCGGAGATAATCTGAGTGTTCCGTCTGATTTCAAGTCGATAGTGCTCAATTTTTCCCTGCTTGATTATCAGAGCGTGGGTAACATCGTGTTTCAGTATCGCATCAACGGGGGCAAATGGATCAGCAATGCGGCTGGCGACAATAGCTTTAACTTCACTGGTTTGTCGTATGGACATTATCGTATAGAGGTGCGTACCTATTGCAACGGCAAGTACTCCACACATAATAAGGTGATCAACCTGAACGTGTTGGCACCTTGGTATCTTACCGTTTGGGCGAAACTCATCTATCTGTTCCTGGTTCTCGGCTTTATGGCTGCTGTCATCTTTATCTATCTGCACAAGAAAAAAAGAGATCTTGAAGAGGCTAAGATGCAGTTCCTCATCAATGCCACCCACGATATCCGTTCGCCGCTTACTCTGATTATGGAGCCTCTGAAGAAATTGAAGGAGCGATTGGGAAATGCTGAGGAGTATCATGAAGATATTGATACCATGGACCGAAACGCACAGCGTCTGCTCACCCTGGTGAATCAGATTCTCGACAAGCGACGCCTGGACAAGCATCAGATGAACCTTTCGTGCAGGGAAACCAACCTGGTGGAGTTTTCGAGGGGATTGGTTTCACTCTTCACTTACAATGCCAATCTGCGTGGTATTCAGATAAAGCTGGAGATGCCAGAGACGCCTGTGAATGCATGGATAGATCGTAATAAACTGGATAAGGCGATAGCCAATCTGCTGTCTAACGCCTTTAAATATACGCCTAATGGCGGCGAAATCATCTTCCGCATTGAGAAGCAGGATAAGAAGGTGCTCCTGTATGTGATTGATAGCGGCAAGGGATTGGGAAAGAACGATGATGCCAAAACCCTGTTTGAACGCTTCTATCAAGGAAAGAATTCGGCTGATATGCACCTGGGAGGTTCGGGCATCGGCTTGAATCTATGCCGATCCATTGTAAGGCTTCATGGAGGTGATGTATATGCACATAATCGTGAAGACGGGAAGAGCGGTGCCTGTTTCATCATAGAATTGCCTTTGGGTAAAGAGCATCTCAAGAATAATCAGATTTATTCGGACAACAGGGATACCAAAAAGAAACAGCAGCGAGGTGCGGCTAGCAGAAACAGTAAAATCCTGCTAGTGGATGATGATATCGAAATCTGCCGTTATCTCAAGTCGGAACTGAGTGACTGGTATCGCTTTGTAATCTGCAACAATGGCAAGGAGGCGCTGAAGCAGCTGCTTTCTGGTGATTTCGACTTGGTGGTAAGCGATGTGGTGATGCCGGAGATGGATGGTATCACGCTGCTTAGAAATATCAAGGGCAATGCCAATATCAGCCACGTGCCAGTAATCATGCTTACTTCCAAATCGGAAATCAGCGACAGGCTAGAGGGTATTAAGCTAGGAGCTGATGCTTATCTGGCAAAACCATTCAGTCTGGAGGAACTTCATCTCACGATAGACAATCTCATCGACAATGTACGTCGCCTGAAGGGTAAGTTCACTGGAGCTCTGAAGCAGGATGACAAGGTGGAGAAGGTAGAGGTGAAAGGCTACGATGAGGAGCTGATGGAGCGTATCATGAAGGTAGTGAACGAGAACTTGAGCGATTCTGACTTCAATGTAGAGAAGATGTGTGATGAGGTGGGCGTAAGCCGTACTCAGCTGCATCGTAAGTTGAAGGAAATGACCGGTGTTCCTACTAGCGAGTTCTTGAGAAACATCCGTCTCAATGAGGCTGCCCGATTGATAAGAGAGCATAAAATCAACATTACGCAGGTTTCATATATGGTGGGATTTGCCAATAACAGTCATTTCTCCACTGCATTTAAGAAATATTTCGGTATGTCGCCTACGGAATATGCGGCAAGATACTCTGAGTAAAGTTTTTGAAACACTAAAATAAGTCATTATGATTGTTTATTCGTAATTTTGCAGCGTTAAACGAATAAATAATCATAATGATGAATACAACGAAAATCTTGGCTTTCAGAAAGCCGTTACTGATGATCGCTCTGCTGAGCATTGCGCCTGCCTTGGGTGTTGTGGCGCAAGATAAACTTTATAAGGATGAGTTCCCGCTGGGCGACATCACCCTTCTGGACGGACCATTGAAGCATGCTCGCGACTTGAACGTGGAGGTACTCCTGAAATATGATTGCGACCGCATGCTGGCCCCGTATCGCAAGGAGGCAGGCTTGCGACCTCGCAAACCTTCTTATCCCAACTGGGATGGACTGGACGGACATGTGGGCGGACATTATCTGTCGGCCCTTGCCATCAATGCGGCCACAGGCAATGAGGAGTGCCGCAAGCGCATGGAATATATGATATCCGAACTCCAGCTGGTGCTTGATGCCAACAATCAGCGTCCTGAAGCCTGGTGCCATAACTATATCGGTGGTGTTCCGAATAGTGCCAAGATGTGGACGGCTTTCAGTAAAGGAGATTTCGGACCTTACTTCGGAACATGGGCACCTTTCTATAACATTCATAAGATGTATGCAGGACTTCGTGATGCATGGCTCTATTGTGGAAATGAACAGGCAAAGAATCTGTTTCTGAAGTTCTGCGATTGGGCTGTGGACATAACGCATGATTTGAGCGACGGACAGATGGAGAAAATGTTAGGCAATGAGCATGGAGGCATGAACGAAGTGCTTGCGGATGCATACGCTATTACCGGAGAGCAGAAATATCTGAATTGTGCTCGCCGATTCTCTCACAAGCTGTTGCTGGTGCCAATGGAAGAAGGCAAGGATTGTCTAGACAATATGCATGCCAATACACAGATTCCGAAGGTTATCGGATATCAGCGCATCGCTGAGTTGGCTCATGATGTGCAATATCACAATGCCAGCGAGTATTTCTGGGAAATTGTGACACGTCAGCGTTCGCTGGCTTTGGGAGGAAACAGTCGGCGTGAGCATTTTCCTACTAAGGAAACATGCATAGACTATATCAACGACATCGATGGTCCGGAGTCTTGCAATACCTATAATATGCTGAAGCTTACCGAGGATTTGAATCGAGTGAAACCTGATGGAATGTATGGTGACTTTTATGAGACTGCGATGTTCAACCATATCCTCTCTGCCCAGCATCCGCAACATGGTGGCTATGTCTATTTCACTTCTGCCCGTCCTCGTCATTACCGCAATTATTCTGCTCCTAATAAGGCAATGTGGTGTTGTGTGGGAACTGGTATGGAAAACCACGGAAAGTACGGACAGTTTGTCTGGACGCACGATAAGGGTGTGAAGGCGGAGGATGATGCGCTCTATGTGAATCTCTTCGTGGCTTCCGAATTGAATTGGAAGGATCGAAAAATGATTCTTCGCCAGCAGACTGCCTTTCCTTATGCAGAAACATCTGTCATAGAAGTAACCAAGGGTAAGGGGACTTTTATCCTGAAAGTTCGCAAGCCATCCTGGTGTGACAACTTCACCGTGACAGGTGTTGGCTTCGATATCAACAGTTATGAGGAGAATGGTTTTGTTTGTATCAAAAGAAAATGGAAGAAAGGAGATAAGTTAAAAATCTCTATGCCTATGCACGCTTCCATCAAACCGATGGTCAATGTGCCTCAGTATGTGGCAATCATGTATGGTCCTATCCTGCTCGGCATGAAGACTGGAACGGAGGATATGCGTTCGCTCATAGCAGATGACAGTCGTTTCGGACAGTATGCCGGTGGAAAAAAGTTGCCTCTAAACAAGGCTCCAATCCTTTTGCCAAAACATCTCAACGATATTGCGAAGGACTTGAAGCCTATTTCTGGCAAGCCATTACACTTTAAACTTGGTACCCATATGGAGAATGCCATCGAAGGTGAATTACAGCCTTTCTTCGAGATTCATGATTCTCGCTACATGATGTATTGGTTGGCTTTGGGTGAGAATGAATATAGGAATTATATGCAGAAGTTGGCTGCAGAGGAGAGGGAAAGTCAGGAATTGGAGGCTCGAACTGTGGATAAGGTAAGTCCGGGAGAGCAGCAGCCTGAGACTGACCATCGCATGGAGGCTGATGCTACTGAGCATGGCAATACAGAAGGTGTCTTCTTCCGCGATGCGAAGGATGGACATTTCTTCAGCTATCTGATGCAGACTAAAGGAGAGAGTAATCTTAGTCTCCAACTTAAGTTCTGGGGGCAGGATGAGTGGCGCACTAGTGAGTTTGATATCTACATTGACAATCAACTTCTGACAAGTGTAAACAACAGTCATCGTTGGCGCACCACCCAGTTTAAGACCGTTGATTATGCCATTCCTTCTGAGTTTGTTAAGGGCAAGGAGGAAGTAAGAGTGAAGTTTGTGGCACATAAGGGAAAACAGGTTGGTCAGATTTATGGAGTTCGATTTGTGAAGAATTAATTGATAAGGAACGTTTATATCAGAAAAGCTGATTTCGCATGTTACGAGGTCAGCTTTTCTGTTTTAGATATCCAAAAAACGCTTCGCACTTTGTTTGGTGCGAAGCGTTTTTTTTAGAATGTATTGAATGTATTATTTGATGTGGATGGTGTAATTCTTGCTGATGCCCTTGTATGTGCATTTTACATAAGCCTTGTCTTGCAAGGTCTTAGGCTGAAGAATCTCTATCTCCACATTTTTGTTGGTGGATGATGCTGTGATATGAGGAGCGGTCTTTTCACCATCTTGCAATGCGGCGATGACATCATACTCATTGTAACCGAAGTTGCCATTCTCATTGGTCATTCTCGTTGGAATGGTAGGAACATCCAGTTTCCTGCCGTTCATTTTGATTTCGATGGTAGGCGATATTGGGCATTCCATGTTCTCGCCCTTCTTGGTGAATCCGATGCCCTCCAGTTCGCAAAGTTGTTTGCCTTCACCTTCTGTGATGAGATAGATGGCATGTTTCTTGCCTATACCATCGACCTTGTCAGCTACGTCCAGTGTCAACTTTTGGATTCCTTGTGCAGAAGTCTGGGTAGGCACGGTTAGCTCACCAAGCAATTTGCCTTTCCATGTCTTGTTTGCCCATGGACCATCCATCATTACTTTGATTTTGAAGCTCTTTTGCGTTTTTGCCTTCACAAAGATATTAAGATGGGTGCCGTTTCCTTTTTTTGTTCCCTCAAAAGGTTGCAATCCTTTCTGTGCTTTGCTGAGACCGCCGAATCCGAAATACTTGAATCCAACGATGTCACCAGCGTTCATGTTTACAGGCATGTGGTTGTTCCATACGTCCCAGGCATCCTGCATGGCTTGGTTGTTGCTCAGATAGCTGGCGATACCAGCAGAATAGTAGTGGTATGGATTCAAGCCGTATATCTGGAATCCTTCCGAAGTGACTTCTGCTCCCGTGTATTCTGTGTTGTCGGATGCTTTGGCGGTCCAGATGCCTTTCTTGTTGTATGGATCGTATGCCCTGATAACCACTTTTCCGCCTTCTTCCACAGATTTCTTATCCCATTGGATGGTAACGGGAGCAACGACAGACTGACGGGCAAATCCAAATCCACGTGGTGGGCGATGATAGAACACATACCATTGACCGTTGATTTCTTGTAGGCTTCCATGGGTGTTATGGGCGGCATTGCTGGTGATTAACTTGGTGCCGTCTTCGTTAGGAACCACTCCACGTGAGTCAACCAATACACCACCATTCTTCCATGGACCTAATGGGGTGTCTCCATAGGCATATCGCAAGGTGGAGTTGGTGTTGCCTAATCCGTATTCCTTTCCGGAATAGCCGGAGTAAATCATCACATACTTGTTGCCTACTTTTCGGATGGATGATGCCTCAAAGAAGTTGAAATCTGTAGGCTTCTGTCCCTTGACGATAGGGTAGGTTGTTCCCTTAGGGTCTCTTACGTTGCCTTGTGCGTCGCAAGCTGGCAGCGAGTACTTGATGAGCTCAGTACCTGGTCTGAGCGAGTACATGGTGCTAGGGTCAATTTGTGCGGCTGATGAATGTTGGAATCCCCAGTAGCCGTATGCTCTGAATCCTGTGTCGTAATCTGCATCTTTTGGGTCAGTGATATTCTCGATATATACGGAAGGGTCGAAGTCGAGGATGCTACCAGGCAGCTCCTCCGTTCCATCTGCATTGAGGTTGATGGGGATGAAAGGACCATCAGGTCGCTTGCCTTTGCAGACCATTCTCACACGCTTGTGTCCTCGGGAGTGAGGATAGAGATAGTAATCTTTTGTTCCATCTTTTCGTTTTATCTCTACCAAATCAGGAGCAAACATGGTGTCCCATTGGTTGTTGATGTGATAGGAAAAAATGGCTCCCTCGTCTCTCCACTGGGTGAGGTCTTCTGTTGGGGCAGACCACATGCGTATGTCTGATCCGCAGTAAGACTTGAAAGATGTGTCGTGGGAGCCTATGATGTAAGCTCTGTACTTCCCAGGGTTGTCAGGGTCTTCGAATACTCTAGGTTCTCCGTCTGGCACATGTTCCCAAAGTGGGAGATATGGATTTTGTGCCATGCAAGGAGTGTTGAGCGAAAGCAATGGGATGGCTGTGAGCATGAATCCCATGCACTGATTTTTGATTTTAATCATATTTCTATATATATTGTGTTTGTGCTTGCAAAGTTATAAAAATAATGATATAATTGATGTTTCGTATGTTCCTTAAACATATAGTCTTGTTACAAGTTTAAATTTGCGATGTTTTTGCAACATATAGAAAGGTGATCTATGTTAATGGTAAGATGGCAGGTCATCATGTTGGCGCTTTAGTCTTGGATATTGACAGAATTGGGCAGTATTTATCATATTTTTATTGATGTGGGAATGTATGCCAAAGTGTTTGGAACATGGAGAAAAGTTGTTCTTGGAGCAAAGTTGTACCTTTGCATAAAAAAGAGAATAGGTTGTGCAATCCCCTTCTTCTCTATTTTTCATATTTTCTCTATTTACAATAAAATTACAGTATGAAATTTCAAATGAAAATCAACTTTCCATGGTCAAGGCCTCTCTTGGCCTGTTGTTTTGTGATGTTTGCCCTCACTGCAATGGCTGATTCCTTTATCAGCTTCCAACAGCAAGGGGGAGCATTTCCTATTTCCACCGCCTCTCAGATGTCTGGTATCTGCATGGATGCTCACGAAAAACAAGGTGTGAAAAGAGCAGCGGAAGACCTGCGTAAGGATATCTATACCGTGTCGGGTCGTTCACCCAGAGTGTGCTGCCAGGGCGAGGATGTGGTGCGTTATCCCATCCTCATTGGCACATACGGAGTGAGTGAAGCTATTACTCGCCTTGCCAAGAAAGGCATCTTGCCAGAGCGTTCGCTCAAGGGCAAGTGGGAAAGCTTTGTCATAAAGACCATTGATCATCCTGCCAAGGGTATGGAGCGTGCCTTGGTGGTGGCAGGTAGCGATATGCGTGGCACCATCTATGGCATTTACGAGATTTCCCGACAGATGGGGGTGTCGCCTTGGTATTGGTGGGCGGATGCGCCGATAGCCAAGCATGAGGAGGTCTTTGCCAAGCCATGCTCCGTGGAGAGTGGAGAGCCGAAGGTGAAATATCGTGGTTTTTTCATCAATGATGAGTTCCCTTGTATGACCACCTGGGCTAGAAATAAGTTTGGGGGCATGAACGGCCAGATGTATGCCCATGTCTTCGAACTCCTTCTTCGCCTCAAGGCAAACTGCCTCTGGCCTGCCATGTGGGGCTCGTTCAAGGAATACAAGCCTTTGGTACCTATCCTGAAGGATGAGAACGGACTGTATGAGGGCAACTGCTTCAATGAGGATGATCCGGAGAATGCCCGACTGGCTGATGAGTATGGCATCGTGATGGGTACCTCGCACCATGAGCCGATGCAACGCTCGCAGCAAGAGTGGATTCGACATAAGAAGAACTATGGCAACGGTGAATGGAACTGGTTGACCAACAAGAATGCCATCAAGCGTTTCTTCCGAGAGGGAATCGAGAATAGCAAGGGTTACGACAAGCTCGTGACCATCGGTATGCGAGGTGACGAAGATCGTCCGATGACCGATGCAGGTAGTAGAGAGGCTAACTTCCGGCTGATGGAACAAATCATTTCGGAACAGCGAAAAATCATAGCTGATGTTACCAGGAAACCAGCCTCCGAGACCCCACAGGTCTGGACACTCTACAGTGAGGTGCTCGATTATTATGACCAGGGACTCAAGGTGCCCGATGATGTCATCGTGATGCTTTGCGATGACAATTTCGGTCATGTGCGCCGACTTCCTGATAGAAAGAAAAATTTCCACAAGGGCGGCTATGGTATGTATTATCATGTAGGCTATTATGGTGCGCCGAGAGCCAGCAAGTGGCTCACCATGTCGCATATCGCCGAGATGTGGGAGCAACTGCAAGCCACTTATCAACATGGTGTGGATAAACTCTGGATGCTCAATGTCGGTGATATCAAGCCCCATGAGTTTGCCATCGACTTTTTTATGAACATGGCATGGAATCCCGATGCCTTCGATGCCAGCAACCTGGAGCAATATGCACAGGGATTCTGTGCCCAGCAGTTTGGTGATAAAGAAGCGAAAGAGGCTGCTCGTCTCTTGATGAGTTATGGAAGATATGCGTCTAGGGTGCAAGCCGAATTGCTGGATGACAAGACATACAATTTGCAGACGGGAGAGTTTAAGGGCGTACGGGATGAATTCCTGGCCTTGGAGGCACGAGCCCTGCGTCAGTATCTCACCCTGGATGAGACTGCGAAGGATGCCTATCAAGAGTTGGTTCTCTTCCCAATACAGGGCATGGCTAATCTTTATGATATGTATTACTCTTTGGCGATGAACAAGCAACTCTATCGTGAGGGACGTATTGAGGCTAATTCATGGGCAGATAGGGTGGAGGAATGTTACAAGAGAGACTCCTTGCTCTGCGACAATTATAATCACCACATCGCCAATGGCAAGTGGAATCACATGATGGATCAAGTGCATATCGGCTATCAAAACTGGCATGCCCCGCAGCATCAAGTTATGCCTATGGTATATCGCATTCAGCAGAGTACCCCTTTTGCCGTTACGCAGCCTAGTACAGGCTACGTGTTCGAGCAAGATGGCGGCATGGTGGTGATGGAGGCAGAGCATCTCTTCTCACTGACACCTGCTGACTCAGAGAAGTCGCAGTGGAGACTCATCCCAGGTTTAGGACGGACGAAGTCGGGTATAGCTCTCTTCCCATATACCAAGCCAACAGCAGGAGCGTATCTTACCTATAAAATGAGATTTAAGGCAGATGTGGATTCGGTGGATGTACATCTTGTTACCGATGCAGTGATGCCCTTTGTGCTGGGCGGTCATTATGTGGCAGTGTCGCTGGATGGTGGCAAGGAAGAGATTGTGGGGCTGAATCAGAATCTGAACTGGGAGCATAAGTACGACTTGATGTATCCTACAGCCGCATCGCGCATCATCGAGAAGAAGGTGAGGATGGCTGTAGGAAACACGGAGAAGACTGAACATACCTTGAGGCTTCGTCCTATGCAACCTGGTATTGTATTTGAGAAAATACTCATCAATCTTGGTGGGTATAAACCTACTCATCTAGGAATGCTAGAGAGTCCTTACGTGAAGTAAGGGCGCTCTCTATACTCCATGTCGGAAAGAATATCTTCTGTCGAGCCTAGTGGGAACACCTTGTTGTCAATCCAGACAACAACAGATATAGCTATTTCGGGCAAAACTTGTAGGTATAATGTCTTAAATATGCTTTTCTGAGGACTTTGAAAGAGTATTGGAACATGAAACAAGTTTTTGGGAACATATACCAAAGCCTTGTTTCTCTTTTTGCAGTAAATTTGCAGCCGAAACAGAAACAAATGTATAAGAATGAATCTGATGTCTAGTAATATAGATGTATAATTTAACATATAATTTTTTTAAAAACTTAAAGATTATGAAGAAAAAGTATACGAAACCAGTAGTGGAGGTGTATGAAATGCAACTCCAGGGTGCATTGTTGGCAGGCTCCTCCGATCCTACAAAGGAGTATTATCCAGAGGTCGAGAATTTTGAGGGTGAGCTAGGATAGGCTTATGTCTGGTAAGTAGATAATAAGTAATTTGTTTATTGGAATTAATAATTAGAAATAGAATAGATTATGAAAAAATTTATACTTTCTGTATGTGCTGCCCTTATGCTTTTCTGTGGGGGGGCATCCGCTAAGGTCTCTATATTGAAGAGTAATTTCGACATGGTAAGTGGTGGTGCAACTTATGATAAAGAGACTGGCAATTTTAATTGGACAAAGCAATGGGGTAACGCAATGGAGTTATTCAAAAACTTGGAAGGTCAAGTTTCTAAATACAAGCTTCTGAAGATCAAACTCACAGACCCAACCCATGGCTATCGTTTGCTCTTTTATAAAAAGGGCGATAGTAAAGTAAGTGCAGTCGAGAAAATGAATGCTGAAGATACTACGGTTGACTTGGATCTTACGACATTGAAGTTTGAGGATGGTTCTACCATCAATGACATAGATAGAATCTGTATTGCTGGTTCAGATGATGGCGTCAAAGGCTCCCTTACTATTATGCCAGCTGACGTCACCCTTGAGACAGATGACATTGAGACTCTGACCGTTACCACCACGGTGAATGCACAATCTGATATTAACACCCCATTCCAGTGGTACAAGGGTGCTGAGCTTAGAACCGAAAATGTGGAGAATAATTTCGGTAAGACAGGAGAAGGAATCTATGTTTTGTGGGGATATAACACTGGAAACAGTGAGGCTAACGGCTATTTCAATCTGAATGGTTATAGTGCTCTCCTTGTGAAGGTTAACAATTTTGATGCTGCCAAGAACAAAACATTCCGTGTGATGAGTGCGGACGGTAATCATGCCGAAATAAATATGACAAGCAAAGAGACATTGGTTTCTTTCAAAGTCTCTAAGTGTACATCACTGAAAAGTGCATCTGGGCACACTCTTGAGCAGGAAATCACCTCCATCGACTTCATCGGTGAGTATCAGGCTGTCAACAAAAAGTCACGTTTCGATATCGCAGCATCCAAGGGTTCTAATGTCTCTTACGACCGTAATTTCACTCAGGGCCAGCCAAGCACCATCTGCTTGCCTTTTGCTTTGACGGCAGAGGAACTGGCAAACGTAGGTAAGGCTTATACCTTGTCTGCAGTTAATGGTTCTAAGGCAACCTTTACCCTAGTTACTGCAATCGAGGCTTATAAGCCATACCTCTTGATACCATCCGCTAGTGGCAAGCTCTTGGAGGATATTGCTGCAGCCAAGAACATCACTGCTGTTCCTGATGAGGCTAAGACATCTGTATCTGGAAGCTATTCTTTCGTAGGTACGCTTCAGGCTAAGGAGTCTGTCAAGCAAGAAGGTATGGAGATTTATGGATTCAGTGCAAGCGAGGGCAAGTTTGTTCATGTGGGAACCAACGCTAGCATTAAGGCCTTCAGAGCATACATCTCTGTTCCATCTACGGCTCTTTCTACTGCAGCTTCTCGTTCTATTGACATCGATTTCGGTGGCACAACTGGCATCAATGAGATTCAGAACGCCCAGTCTTCTTCAGCTGCTGCAACCTATGATGTTGCTGGAAAGCGTGTAGGCAAGAACTACAAGGGCGTAGTGATATGCAATGGTAAGAAGATGATTCAAAAGTAAAGAATAAGAATTCATACAAAATCCTGTTAACGAGGGTGCTTCGGCAAGAAGTACCCTCGTTTATTTTGGGCAAAACTTGTAGGTAAAGATGTAAAAACGGTGTGTTTCTTTTGAAATGCACCGTTTTTTTCTTACATTATGGTTGTTTGGCTAAAGTATTTGTAACATACAGCAAAGTAAAATGTCTGTTTTATTGCTATCTTTGCACTCAAAAATAGAAACTAATAATTTTAGATAAACAATGAACAATAAGTTTTTGCTAGCTTCGGCTTTGTGTATGAGTATGAGCGCAACGATGAATGCGCAGAATCCTATCGTGCAAACACAGTTGACCGCCGACCCAGCACCTCTGGTTGTCGGAGACCGTCTCTATGTGTATGCCGGTCATGATGAAGATAAGGCTGATTTCTTCTGGATGAACGAATGGCGTGTATATTCTACCAAGGATATGGTGAACTGGACAGATCATGGTTCTCCGCTCGACCTCAGTTCTTTTTCCTGGGCAGACGACCGTGCCTGGG